>RCMZ01000237.1_pt1 | contig 34142 bp, 44 predicted proteins | sample 2041141 | NCBI WGS metagenome assembly RCMZ01 (sample SAMN09708263, study PRJNA481090) | Wastewater metagenome, whole genome shotgun sequencing project. | biome: sewage; isolation source: Davis station wastewater (DW) | place: Antarctica: Davis Station | collected 2010-03-01 | reverse complement strand
CCGCAGACTGGAAGACGGGAAGTTTCGGCCCCTACGGATGCCCGCAAAACCTTAGCGTACGATTTTTTCCGAATTCTGCGGGCTCCCCAGGAATGCCCAAAAAAGAATCGCTGCCGCAGTGAAAAAGGAGCGCAAGAGAGTTTTCACAAGACCGCCTGTGGATAAGTCTGTGGAATGACACGGACGATCACCCGAATTTGCCTGTGGATTAGCACGGACGATCACCCGAATCCAGATTCGGACGATCACCCGAATGACGGTTTTGCAAGGCATTGAATATAAAGGGTTTTTCGGCGTTTTTTTGAGGCGTAACGCGCGCGCGCGATTTTTAACAGATCTAAAGCATTTAACATTTGCGCGGCCCTAAGGGGACGCGCGCCGCCTCCTGGGGGCTCCGCCCCCGCCGGCTCTTGCCCGCCCGGGCTTCGCCCGACCCGGCGCCCCCGGACCGTGCACACCGAAATATCACCGCCCCAACTGGAAAAGAGCAAAGGCAAGATCCAGAGCAGACTACGTCCGCCCACTTCGCGGCTACGCCGCGGGGCAGGATGAACACCTCGGGGCTGCTCGCCCCGAACCCTCGGCAGGGCAGCGCCCTGCACCCGGCCCCGGTACAGATCGCAGAGTGACGGTGATAAGGCCAGCAATGCGGCTACGCCGCCGAGGCGCCCTACAGGGCGCTAGAGCAGCCCCGGAGGGGAAGGGAGTGGTTCGGGATTCGGTGCAGGCGGCTACGCCGCTGGAGGCCTCTGCGGGCCGTCCAGGACGCTGGGTAATCAGGGGGTCGACCAGCCATTTCGCCAGATCCGCGCCATGGTGCCGCTCAGTGCTGCTCATTCCCGCCCTCCCCTACCTCAACCCATGCTGCTGACCAGCGCCCGTCATCAAGGCGCCCAGCCGTGAAAACGCGGCCTTCCTGGTCGACAGCGAAAAGACCCGGTTCGACCGCGGCATAGCGCAGATGCGAGCGAACCCCGCAAACCTCGCCATCGCGGATCAGCACGACCCCACCGATCCGCCCTATCTCGCCTGCGCGCCCGGCCTTGATCCGACTTAACCGCCAGACCTCAGCGATCGAGCGCAGCTCGGTCGGGCTATTTTTCATCGCCCTTTTTCCCTGCCCGGGCTGCTTTCAGCTCGGCCTTGGTTTCTTTCAGCTCGGTTTTGGCTTCGTCCAGTGCGGCACGCAGCCCCTCCAGCTCGCGCTGGGCGGCTTCAAGCTGGGTCGCTGCCGCCAGCCCTGCCTTGCTCGCCTCGCCTGCAGCTGCAGCCTGCGCCTTGGCCTCTCCAGCGGCCTCCTGGGCACGTTTCTCAGCCGCATCGAGCCGGCCAGCCAGATCAGCCACTCGACCACTTGCCGCAGCTTCCTGGGCAACCAACCGTGCAGCCAGGTCCTCCGCTCGGGCGTTTGCAGCGGCCTCCTGGGCGGCGAGGACAGCTGCCTGCTGCTCGGCTGCCTGACGCCCACTCTGCGCCTGCTCCAGAGCAACACGCAGACGCTCGATCTCTGCCTCCAGGCGAGGCAGAGCCTCCAGGCGAAGTTCAGCCTTAGCGAGTGCGGTACGGGCCAGCTCAGCGGCCTCGCGCTCGCGATCGGCCTTCGCGTCAGCCGCCTCGATCTCCTCTAGGGCCTCTTTGCGAGTCCGGGCCAGATCCTCACGCAGTTCAGTGATGGTGCCGGCCTGCTGTTCGCGCTGGGCGCGTACGTCATCCAGTGCGGTAGTCGCAGCAGCCAGCTGCTCAGCCAGTTCGGCGGCCTCTTGCTGGCACAGCTGCAGGGTGTCCTCCGCCTCAGTGGCGCGCTCGTCTGCGCGACGTGCCGCCTCGCCGGCCGCAACCTGGACCTGTTCAGCGATCAGCTGGCCGATGCGCGGATCGAGCTGGATGGGGGCCTGAGCAACCTGGGGCCTCTTTGCGCGCCAGGACGCCAGCAGCGGCGTGATCAGGTTCGGCGAGCCACCGCCAAGGTGGTCGCGGATAGTGCGGACGGATACACGCGAACCGCGGGCCTCGAGAGCCTCTGCTGCGGCATAAACGGAATCCTGGGTAATGACGGCCATCGGTAACACCTCGCTTGGATAACAGATAACAGTAGATAACAGATAGCGTTATCATATCGTTATCAATCACCAGAGCAACGCTTTGCCGACGAACGGCGCTGTATCATAATGATATTAAAAACGTATCGAAAACGTATTGACGGACTATCGATATGCACCTAATCTACATCTAAACGCATACCGACCCGGCGGCACCGGGACTGACGAGGAGTGCATCATGGAAAATTCGCTTTTCACCTTCCGCGCCGCCGTCCTGGCTGGCTTTATCGCTGTTGTTGCCGGCCCGGTAGCAACGCTCTACAGCGCAATCGCAGACCTTTCCGATGCGGCCAAAGGTGCCGCTCTGGTGGTCGACGCCCGGCGCCTTTGAGGCTCTATGACTGAAGAAAAGGAAACCCCGACCGTCGAGTCCATGCTCCACGTCCGCACCACTCGCTCGCAGAAGGCGAGCTGGGTGAAACAGGCGCAGCGCGAACGGATGAAGCTCGAGTCGTGGGTTACGAAGACCCTAGATGAGGCGGTAGCGAAAAATGGTGAAGCTGATACTGATCGGGATTGATGGGCGCCAGGTTGGCGCTGTCGAACTGGATCGCAAGGTGAAGGTCGCTGACCTGGAGTTGCTCAAGAGCCTTGGCGCCGTGCGCGCTCGACTGTGTGCGACCCAGGCAGCGTGAGAGCAGGCTGCTACGCAAGCTGATATCATACGTTTATGATATCGTTTCGATATGATTAACGACCTATTAAAGGTGATTCCAGTATGATTTTAACTGTTGGCAACACCAAGGGTGGAGTGGGTAAAACCACCCTCGCCGTCGGCATCGCGATCACGCTGGCCCGCCGAGGCTTTGACGTCTGGCTGGTCGACGCTGACCGCCAGGGCACCGCCCAGACAGCTATCAGCATCCGTGCCGAGTCGGGCCAGACCCCTGGCATTGCGTGCTCCTCGTATCCTGATGGCCCTGCTTTGCGCGCCCAGGTGCAGCAGCAGGCCAAAAAGTTCGATCACGTGATCATCGATGCAGGTGGTAGAGACTCCACAGCCCTTCGCGCCGCCCTGGTGCTGTCGGACACCCTCCTCGTCCCGTTTCAGCCACGCAGTTATGACGTATGGGCGCTGGATGACATTGGCGCCCTGGTTGACGAAGCGCGCAGCGTGCGCGATGGGCTAAAAGCCCTCGCAGTGCTCAACTGTGCTGACGCCTCTGAAAAGTCTGCAGACAACGCTGAGGCCGCAGCAGCTGTCGCTGAGGTGCCGCAGTTCGAGTACCTGTCGACCCCTGTTCGCCGCCGCAAATCCTTCTCTAATGCCTCCGGTGCGGGCCTGACCGTGCAGGAGCTGAAGCCGGCTGACAAGAAGGCTGTTGCCGAGCTGGAAGCCCTGGTCGACGCTCTCTTCGGTAGTACAAAAAAACATTGAACTAATCTGTTTTTGTACTATCTTAATATCATAAGCGTATCGATTCAGGTGAATAGCGTATGTCAATCAGCAAAAGACCAGCCAAGAAATCCGCGGACGATTTCATCAATCAAGCGCCCGACGGCGGTGAGCCCAAGGGTGTGATCAAGGGCAAGAAGCAGCAGATTTCACTGACGATCGCTCCTGCTCTGCTTGAAAAAGTCGACGAGCTGGCCGCAGAACTGGGCCAGTCCCGCGCCGCGGTGATCAACATGGCTATCTATCGCGCGGTCGAGCACGGCTTGCTCAAAGAGTAAAACGCACCACCCACCAGACCCCCAGCTGTGCAGCGATGGCGGGGCGAGGCAACTAAAAATACCGGGCGATCGCCTTCTCGCTGTTGACCAGATCCTATGTCGCTCCAGGGCGACCCTCGCGCTGACCGTTTTGGTCGGGCAATCAAACTCATAACCCAAGGATCTACACAATGAAGAATACCAAGCTGATTTCCCTCGCCCTGGCCGCTGCTATGGCCGCCGGCTGCGCCCAGATCACCCCGCATGACGAAGACGGCTCCACCAAAACCGCTGCCTATGGCGGCCTGGGCGCCCTGGTCGGCGCTGTCGGCGGTGCCCTCATCAACAAGGACAACCGCGGCAAGGGCGCACTGATCGGCGCTGTAGCTGGCGGTGCCGCCGGCGCCGGCTACGGCTACTACGCCGACAAGCAGGAAGAAGAGCTGCGCAAACAGATGCAGGGCACTGGCGTCGAAGTGCAACGCCAGGGTGATGACCTGAAACTGGTCATGCCGGGCAATATCACCTTTGCCACCGGCAGCTCCTCCGTCAGCAGCCAAGCCGAGTGGACCCTCGGCACTGTGGCCGAGAGCCTGAAAAAATACCCAGGCAGCAACGTCGAGGTCTCTGGTCACACCGACAACGTGGGCTCGCTAGCCAGCAACAACGAGTTGTCCCAGGCCCGTGCTATCTCGGTAGCGAAGATCCTTGTAGGACAGGGCGTCGAGAAGAGCCGTATTCAGGTGTTCGGTGCCGGCCCGACCCAGCCGATCGCGAGCAACTCGACGGAAGAGGGCCGCCAAGCCAACCGCCGCGTCGAAATCAAGCTGCGCGCTCCGGTTGAGCCTGTGAGCGAGGCTAAATACTAATGATCGCGCTCGCGCCACGGCCAAGGCTGGATCTGGCCCTGCTGGATCTGCAGGCTCAGATCGAAGACCAGGTGAAAGTGATGATCGAGCTGGGTGATGCTGACCTGGTCGATCTCGAAATGCTCGTGGCGCGGGCGGACGAGTATTCGGTGATGGCCGATAGCGGAAAAATTCCGCTCTGCAGGGACACAGTAGAAGAGCTGGCTCAGCGGGCTGGAAGAATTAAGCAAGCGGTGCGGGAGCACCAGGCAGAGCGCCGTCAGGCGCTCAAGGAGCTGCAGAATGAACTCGATGCGTAAACTTTTCGCACTGGTCCTGCTGGCCGCCGGCGCCCTGGTTGGCTGCGGTGAACCGGAAAAGCAGGGCATTTCGATCGGCCGCGGAGCGATCCATCTAGCTCAGCCGGCGCCTGAGCTGCTGTCGTGGCTAAACGCTAATTTCAGGCCCGATGCGAAAGAGCTGGTCGTTTCGGTCTGGCGCGCTAAACCCCAGGTCGGCGACGAGGCGAAAGGCGGTACTCCGGTTTTCGATATAGTCGTAAACGGCGTGGATAAGGTCTCTCCGCAGAACAGCGCTCCTGGGCTTGGCTACGTTCTGCCCTACGAAATTTCCGGCCAGGGCAAGGGTTTTAAATTCACCTGGAAAGATGGGGCGTGGCGCTCGGCTGTTATTGCCGATGAGATCGAGGAAGCTAAAGAGTTTGCGCTAACTCTATATGGCCCGATGCTCTCGCATCTTGAGAAGCAAGGATACGGGAAGCGACTCTGATCTAACCTAATTAAAAGACCCGGCCAAGCGCCGGGTTTTTTATTGCCTGAAATACCGCTTATACCGCTCGTCGGGCAACTTAGCCGTTTACGCGGTAATTATATTCTTTTGAAATTGCGTTAATACATCACCCATTTAATAGCGCTTGCCAATACCCTCCGGAAATTTAGAATCGAAGAACGGCCTAACCCCGGAGGAGCCATGCGAAACGAATCCGCTTTAATCGAGCTGCACAAAGAACTGCTGAAAAAATATCCGTCGCCATTTTCGGCGCGCGGGCGAATCCAGTACCGCGTCGTGCTTATTGATCTCGAAATAGAGATCAAAAAAGCAAAGTCCTCTGGATGCACGCTGGTTGAAGCATTCGGAGTGTTGGCACGACACTTCCCCGACAAACCGAATCCGCTTTCCTGGGCGTCAGCCTGGAGCCAGGTACAGCATGAGAGGCAGCATGAAAATATCTAAAGAGGCTTCACGGAAGATCCCCGCCGCTCTCGGGATGTTTCTGATTCTCGAGCTGTGCTTCGGGAATACGTCGGTAAAGATCGCAGAGTTTTTCAACAAACAAAATCAGCCAAGCCCCGAGCAGACAGAGGTGAAAAATGGACGCTAAAAAAATCGCAACTACCGCCCTCAAATACAGCTCTGGTTACGCCGGGCTTAAAGCGGGCGCCGAGACCATGCGGGACGCCGGGCGAATTCCGCTTAGCGGGATTCAGTATGTCGCGCAGTCGGTTAAAGATATGCAGGAAGAAGCGCGCCTGGATCGCGAGCTGGCTCGAACCATGAGTGGCAAAGAGCTTTGGAAGAAGATGGTCGCGGATTATGGCGTCACGACTGATACCGTCCGTGGCCGGTACAAAGTCGTTCTGGCGGTGAACTACTTTTTGCTCGGCGTTATCGCGCTGTTTGTCGGCTACTGGGTCGGGCTTGAACACACCAGTTTTACAATAAACGCCGCATGCGGTGTTTATCTATGGATGCTGTTTCTGTTCCTCTTCTATAACGCTTATCGTGGGCATATCGCCTATTCGCAATGTGTGACAAGCCCTTTTGCTTTTCTCTGGTTGATTATAAAAAACCCACTTAACTTAATTGTTAAGTCGCTGCCGGAAAACTATAAAGTCGGGGAGGCTTAAAATGGAGGGGTTCTCGAATACGGTTATTTCTTGGATGTTCGGAGACTTCGCTTTTGGCGGAACTACCGGCGCTATTTCGCCATTGACGGTCTTCGCTTCGATATTCGCAGGCGTAGGTCTCGCGATGTTCGGACTGCTCGGTGCCTGGGCGGTATTCCTCGGTATTTTCCGGCTGCGCAATAACGGCAACTTTTTCGGGGCGCGCGACGGAAACGAATCGTTTTTCTACCCGCTGCGCATGGTCGCGGCCATGGCACTTTGTGCGCCGGTAATACCCATTGCTACTCTAGGGAGTGAAACACTAACACTTACTCCAGGGCACTCGATGATCGCAGGCCTGGCTAAAAGTGCTTCGGCGTTTGGCGACTCCGCCCAAGGTGAGTCGTTCCGGCTCATGAATAAGGCCAATCTTTTTGCTGCACCCCAGTTCCTCGTCCAGGTCGATAAGGGCGCAACAAAATCCATGCTCGAATCGTGGGTCGCCCCGGCGACTCACATCGCCGCCAAAGCGGTTTTCGAGGACCCCCAAGGCGTACTTAAAAGCGTAACGCCGGCGGAACTCGCTCAGGCTGCGCTGGAGCTGCGCTGGAATAAAGCCAACCCATCCGAAAAAATTCCGTACAGCCTGGAGGTCGGAAAGATCGAGCTGCTCGCGCAGATGGGCATCCAGGCGCCGGCGATCGCGCCCAACGACGCGGTGGCCCGCGCTCAGGCAGCCGGCGTTAGCCAGAACTTGGTAGACAACACGGCCGAGGAGGAACTGCAGACCGAGGGCTGGATGTGCGACAACGAGACCGGCTGGATGAGCACGACCTTCTGTAGCGATGAATACGCTTCCGTTAAGCGGAACAACGCAGCGTCGATCGCCGCTGGTCTAGCCGCCGCGCAACGCGAGATGTGGGCAGCGATGGTCGCGCACCCTTACTCGCGCGCCGCGTGGCTTAAAGACCAGCAAACCGGGCTCACCGCTGCGATCGACCAGGATATCCGGGAGCGGCAGACCGCAGCAATCAGCGGCTGGGCAGAGCAGTACACAGTGCTTGCCCAGACGCTAATCCGCAACACCCTGGCGGGCGACCAAGCTGCTCGCCAGGACCCATATTTCGCAGAAGTGCAAAAATGGGGTTGGATGCTTGGCGGCACGTTCGTGCTGCGCGCTGCAGCTGATTTTTCGAGATCAGCCGGCTATGCCGAAACGGCCACCTCGCAAATGATGCCGCAGTCGCGGCTGTCGGACCTCACGACGGCGGACAGCCTGTCAAAAATGGTTGAGCAGGGCTCTTTGGCTGCAATTCAGCCGGACGGGGAAGACGGGCGAAGTGTCTACCAGAAACTCTTTTCGCTCGATTTTTTCACCGAAGCCGTCCAGGGCTCAGCCGGCCCCGGCAACCAGAATATCCACCAGATCGCCGCCTGGGGCCGTGCCCTGGTAGGCACCGGGATCGGGATCTGGAGCGGCGGGAATGTCGCTGAGTGGCTAAGCGAAAAATTCGCGATTGTGGAAAAAATGGGTGTGGATGGGTCACTGATGAAGCCCGCCGGCGTTCTGATGATCCTGCTCGGCGCGCTACTCGGCTATGTCATGCCGACGCTTTTTGCCGTCTACGGAATCATGGGCGCCATTTCGTGGCTCACGGCCGTGGCCTCGGCGTTCTTCGGTGTGACCCTCTGGGCCGCGGGGATGGCGGCGCCGAAAGGCGAGGAACACAGCTCGCAGCTCAGCGCAAAGGGGTGGAACACCCTCGTTTTCATCGGATTTTACCCAGCCCTGGCCGTCGGCGGTCTTGCCGCAGCGATCGTGATCAGCTCGATCGGTTTGTCGATCGTGACGATGTTTTCGATGGGGATATGGGGCATGTACGACCCGGGCGTTTCGGAAGCGGGCCGTCCCCTGGAATCCATGGGCGGCGTGATCGTAGGCGGCCTCGTGATGCTGGTCATCACGGTCATGCTCGCCTGGAACGTCGTTGTGGTCTCCGCTCAGCTGATCACGCAGTTCCCTCGATCCGTGCTGAACATGGTCGCGATTTCCGAGCCGGGCCTCAACCCGTACGAAAACGCCCCGCAAGGCCTGAGCGGTTCGATCAGCGGCTTTATCAAAACCCCGATCGACGCAGTCGTGCGTAAGCGTGTCGGCGACCTGCTCAATTGAGCCACACAGGCGCCATCGAGCGACAGAGCGGGCGGCAACTGATCTCAACCCTCAACGAAGAAGCCCGGCAATCGCCGGGCTTTTTCATGTCAGAGCATCAGAGATACGCCTCGATGATCTTCAGGTCCCGTGTCAAGCCCTCCGCCCACTCGCGGATCTTCTTCTCCATCTCAGCCTCACCTTCCGGGGTGACCAGGCGCACGGCAGGAAACAGTCGCTTTGGCGGGTCGAGCATGAGTTCCTGGGTCAGCTGTTCCCGATACTGCTCAGCCTGTTCACGCGACTCGAAAAAATCGTCATGGATCGGCTCGTCGTCGAGTCCGGGATCTACGAGTAGCCATGCCCGCGGCTGCAGGTGCGCGATCTCAGTCATTTGTGGTCTCCAGGGCACGGTAGAGAGTCGATCTGTGTACACCCAGCACGCGCGCAATTTCAGCCATCGACTTGGTGCTCTGTAGCTCACGCGCAAGGGCTAGCTGCTCGTCGGTGAGGGCCGGTGGGCGGCCGAACGTCACGCCGCGCGCTTTCGCAGCCTCGCGGCCGCTCCTGGTCCGCTCGATGATTAAGCTGCGCTCGAACTCCGCAATCCCCGCGAAAACGGTCATCACCATGCGCCCAGCAGGCGTTGTCGTGTCCGCCCAGGGCTCGGCCAGGCTTTTCAGGCCGGCGCCGGCATCCTGGATGCGTTCAGCTACATCGAGCAGATCCCGAGTGCTGCGGGCCAGTCGATCGAGGCGGGTGACCACCACTAGGTCACCAGGGCGCAGATGATCGAGCAGGCGTTCCAGTTCCGGCCTCTGGCGGCGTGCGCCTGAGATTTTCTCAGCGAAGATTCTCGAGCACCCGGCCAACCGCAGCAGCTCGCGCTGATTCTCAAAATCTTGAGCCTCGGTCGAGACGCGGGCGTAGCCCAGGTGCAGGCCGCCGGTGATCATGTCGAGAGTCCCTGGATCTCGCTCGTCGCGCATGCTGTTTTTCTCCATCTGCAGCCAGTCGTTTTGCGACAGACTTTCGCGACGCATTTTGCCGGGGTTTTGGTCGTGTCGCAAATGTATCGACATTTGAGACAGTCGATCAGATCACTCCGGCCAGCGCATCGATCAGCGTCTCGCCAGCCGATCTGTCAACCAGTCGCGCCTGCATGCCGAAATTCTGCGGACCGTGGACGTCGCACCGCTTGCTGTCGCCGATAAACAGCGGCCGGCTTCCCAGCGCTTCGCACACCGCTTGGTAGATCGCCGGATCCGGCTTTGCCGCCCCGATTTCATAGCTGAAGATATACCCGTCGAGGCCTGGCAGCAGATCGCGAACTGCCGGGCCGTAGGCCTGTGCGAGGTTCGAGCAAACGCCGATCCTCTTCCCGCGCGCCCGCAGCTGCCTGATCACCTGGACGACCTCCGGGTAGAGCCTGAGACTCTGCAGCTCCTCGCTCAGCTCGTGCTGGATAATCGGCATGAGGTGCGACAGTCCCAGCTCCTCGGCAAATACCTCGATAGGCACGTCTCGCGTCATGAACGGCAGCCGCTGGCCGTTTTGGGCCAGGCGCAGATAGGGATTGATCCGGCGCCCGCGCCAGGTGAGCAGCGTGCCGAAAACGTCGAAACAGACCGCACTGATTTTTGGGTTGCTCATCGGAGCCTCTCTCGTAATGCGTGTTCTACTTGGTCTCGGGGTCTGGCTTTTCATCAGGCGCAGCCGCCGCAGCTTTCGCTTCACCGCGGCCCGGAACATTCTCGCGGCGGGACATCGCCGTCTAGCTGTAGGAATCCCCGCTCTTTAGGGCGGGGAGGATGTCAAGCAGCTCCCTGGCATCGGCACGCATCTTGTCCTGCGCTGCTGCGGCTTTGATCAGGGCGGGTCGGAAGAACTCTTCCAGCTCCTCGCTGGTCTTGAATCTGCCCCAGAACGTGTCCTCGATATTTATCTCTGGCAGCTTCTTTTTCATCGTTCTATATCCGTTGAAAAGGGCCGCCGTAGCGGCCCCAAAACGTGGGTTACCAGTCGGTGACCTGGACCCGACCACCACCAGCCGGCACGGTTTTCGGCTTCGCAGCAGCAGGACGAGGAGCCGGCTTCGGCGCCGGAGCAGGCGCTGCCTCGGCAACCGGCGCGGCAGGCTCAACCGCTGCCTGCTCAACGACAGGCTCTGCAGGCGATACCGGCTCAGCCTCAACCTGAGGCTTTGCCGCGGCCGGAGCCTGCTGCATCGGGCGCTTCCCGAACTCTCGCTTGAACTGCTCGTCGATCTTCATCTCGCGCAGATAGCCGTTGAAATAGGCGTTGTTGCGATCGATCCCTTCCGCGTAGCGGCCGGCGGCGGTCAGAATCCGCTGCCATTTCGCACGAGCTTCGTTCAGGTTTTTCGGCTCGGTCGCTCCATTCACCTCGATCGCGAAACTGTCCTGGCCGCGAGCTTCCATCATGTCCACTGGTTGGCGAATGGCCACGTTCACGTCCTCCGGCAGCTGGTACTCGGCCAGGAATTTTTTCACTTGTGGGATCTGATCACGGTACGACTCGGCGTTTTCAATCGTGCCGACCACGCGCTTCCGCTGCTGTTCCAACTCGTACTGGTAGCGCATGGCTAGATCGTTGAGGGCTTTCGCCCGCGCGTCGCGTTCACGATTTTTTGCCTTCTCCTCAGCAGCCGCCTTGTCGGCCGCTGCTTGCTCGGCTTTTTCTCGCTCGATGACCAGCTCGCGGATGGCACCACTGGAGGCGCCGATCAACACCAGGGCGAGGGTGGCTACCGCCAAAACGGTGCTGGTCGAGTGCTTGCGGGCCTTCACCGGCTCGATCGAAGACTTGCCCAGGCCGAGCAGGTCACCGCGGATTTTGAGTACGTCAGCCATCACTTGGCCTCCTGGGCAAACGAGAATACGGGGGTCAGTTTGATCAGGTCGCGGCGATCAACGCCGGCCCGGTTGACCACAGCGAGGGCGCTAAATTTCTGAGCAGTCAGGTTGCGCACCTCCGCCGCGGTCAAGTTCTCGTGAGTGCCGATTTTCGCAGAGCCGGCTTTTTCACCTTCACGCAGCGCGGCAGGCAACAGCTTGTAGGCCTTATCGAGGCCCGCTTTTTCGGCCAGCTTGCCCAGCATATCGACAGCCTCACCGGCCAAGCCACGCCCGCGCAGACCTACGATTTCAGGTGTCGACGAGACAGAGGCCATCAGCGTGCCCGCGCTGTACGCGCCGGCGGCAAGCTGCATGCCCGAAACGGTCGCAGCGGCATCTGCGACAGGCGAGGGCACCTCGGCGTAGAGCGGACGCGCCGTCGCGCCAAGCCGACCGGCCAGGAACTGGCAAGTCGCGTCGGTGTTGACGGCCAGGCCAATCACCGAACGGAACTGACCGAGGATCTGCTCCAGGAGCGCGGGCTTGTCTTTCAGTGCGATCTGCAGACCGTCCAGGTTCTGGCTCGCCGCCACTACGCTTAACGCCAAAGAGCGTGCGATCGGAAGCACCTCTTGCTCTGAGCCGTCACCCAGCAGGGCCTGCGCCTCATCGATCACAAGCAGCACGCGGGTGCCGTCGCCAGTTTTCCAGCTCTCGCCACGGCGCTTCACGGCTTCGTAAAATCGGCGCTTGGCGAGGTTGGAGATCACCGCGCCGGCGCGGCCGAATTTAAATTCAGGCAGCAGCAGGCCCAGTTTTCGGCCATACAGGGCATCCTCGATCTCGACGCCTTCCTCGCAGTCAGCCCACTCAGCCAGGGCAGAGCTGTTCACGAGGGTGCCCAACCAGACGTTCGCGTTTTGGAGGATCGAGTTTTTAGTAGCGTCGGGCAGACCGGGGAAGGTCTGGGAAAAATCGATATAAGCACGCAGATAGTCGCCAGCCAGTTGCGCGAAAACAGCCTTCTCTTTCTCAGTCTCGCCTTCGATCAGTTTCCGCACCTCGGGCAGCACCGACGGAACCAGCGCGATTTCGTACAGCGAGGCCAAAGTCCACTTCCAACGGCGTTCCGCTGGCTGGAACTCACCCTCGATTTCGCCAGCCGCTTTGGCGGCCTCGAATCGCGCGCGACGCCGCTCCTCCAGTCCGTACTCGGTGCCCGCTAGCAGGTACAGAGTTTTTGCGGCAGATCGGATGTACTCGCAAGCGGCCTGTTGCCAAAACGGGTCTGCAGCTTCGTCGGAGCCGAACATCTGCAGAAGGCAATCCGCGACCTCGTCTGGCTCGAGATTCTGAATCGGGGCGTAACGAGCGCCGCCCGGCGTAATAACGTGGAAGCCGGGAAGGTCTGCCACTTCAGCCGGCAGAACGCCTTTGCCATCAAGTACCAGGACGCCGCCAGCACGGACCTCGGCCCAACGGCCGATCACCGGGCGCAGCACTGCGGCGGTTTTACCGGAGCCGGTCGCGCCCAGCACGAGCAGGTGAGTGGAGAGATCGGAAACAGACAGGCCGAACGGCAAGCCGCCATGGCTAGGCGCGAGCACGTCGCGACGGCTGCTCAGCAGTCCGATCGAAGTGCCCAGGGTGATCAACGGCGTTTTGTCCTCGATCGCCGCGTCCACCTGCTCCAGCTTGGCTTTTTCGAGCTGCTGGAAAGCCTCAGGACCGACCTGGTCGATCAGTTTTGCCGTCGGAGAGCGGCGCAGCGCTTCCTGGGCCTCGATCGCGCGCTGGCTGGTGACGGTCGGCAGAACGAACAGGCGCAGACCTGACCAAACAGCAGCGGCAACGGCTACCGGCATCGAGATCAGCGCGCCGAGAGCCGGCGAGTACAGCCCGACGATCGCAGTCCCGATCAGCGCGAGACCGGCGAGAGCGTAGATCGGCAAACCGTTTTCAAGGGCGTCGACCAGGTAGCGGCCGGCGTAGTCGCTGGACACCACTTGCCCGTCCACCGGCTGGCCTTCAGCATCGACAGTGAGTGGCCGGTAAACGTCCTGCAGGTCGGCCGGCGCATCGGCCGGCGTGGCGCGTACCAGGACGCGATCGGCAAAATCACGCGCATCGCGCAGATCAGCGTCGGCCAGCACTTCGTTGCCCATCATGCCGGCAAAGCCCCGAGCGCTCAGGCCCATCGCCCGGTAAACCAGCCAGCCACCCCACAGAAGCAGGGAGAAAAACGCACCACCGAGGGCGTACTGAGTCGGCAGGCCAGGGCGATCCATTGAAAACGTCGCGGTCCCGGCCACCAGAACCACCAGCATCACCAGCAGGGTCAGGGCGAACTGGCGCACCTGAATGCGGGTTTCAACGCGCGAAGCGGCGTGCAGGGCCAGTCGAGAGGAGAACAGGCGACGAACCTGTCCTTCACGGCCAACCGGGCGAGCGTCGATCTCGATTTCGTCATCGACGATCAGGTTTTCCGGTTTGATGTTCGCCGGGACTTTACCAACCAGCGCTTGGCGCATGGCTTTCACGCGCAGCGCGCGGGCGTCCAGCAGCAGCTGCCGTGGGTTGTCCACGTACTTCTGAAATTGCGTTACCATATAAATGCTTCCTTCTTCGTTCGCGAAGATCCGCCCCCAGAGATGGCCGTCCCTTGGGGGCTTTTCTTTTTGTGGTTACTGGCAATACATCCGCGAATCACGGATCTCGCGATAAATCGCCATCATCTGCGGCGATTTGCCGGTGACCTCGACCTGCTGCAGATCCGACTCGATCGCGTCGTTGACGCGCTGCGAGCTAGGGATCGATTCACGATTGCCGTCCGCTTTTTCCTTACCCGCATACCAGAGCGTTAGGTCAAAAATCCGGCCGAAAGCGGCACGGTGGATCGGATCACGCAGATCCAGCTGCTCGACCACATCGATCTGCGGCGCACAGGTCTGAGTGATAATTTTCTTCACCGACGGATTGTCGTCAGCTGCTGCTGCCGAACCGACAAACATCAGAGCCGTCAGGCCCATAACCAGTTTTTTCATCACATCGATCTCCCCAGGTTTTCCATAGCAGCGCGAGCCTGCTGTACCTTTTCCTGCTGCTCGCTTTGCTTTTTGTGCTGTTGTTGTTTTGCAGACTCGGAAGCAGCTTGTTCTTCCTGCTTTTGCTGGTCTTCCTGCTTTTTTTTCTGTTCCTCTTCTTTCTGCCGCTTTTCAGCCTCTTTTTTCTGAGCTTCTTCAGCCTCCTTTTTCTTGTTTTCCGCTTGAAGAGCCGTTGCCTTTTCTTGAATGGCCTGCTGCTCCTCGCGATCATGTTGTTGTTTGTTAAGGTGCAAAAGTGTCTCTTCGCGCTGAGCCTCTCGGGCCTCTCGAATCTGCTGTTCGACGTGCTCGCGATTGCCCTTATCTACCTGCTCACGCAGGTCGCACATCAGCTTGATGTGGTCGCTGGCGCCGCCGAAGCCGACCTTTTTCTTCTTGCCCCGGAAATCCTCTTCCTCTTTTTCGTGCTGCTGGTTAGTCACGATCATTGCGGTTACCTCTCGGTGGTGGTGGATCAGGGCAGGAACCACGCCGGGATCGGCTGCTGCACGACCCAGTGCGTGAAAACGGCCCACGCTTCGCTGGCGAACACGGCACAGGCCCAGCCCGCCAGGAAAACGAATTTGAGTAGCCAGCCATTTACCTTTCCGCTGGAAAGGACGCTGATGGTGTTTTCTTGCGTCTTGATCGTTTCGAGGTGAACCCCGATCTTCAGCTTCAGCGCCTCGACCTCACCCTCGAGCTTGCCGATGTAGCCCTTGGTCTCGATCGCGTCAGCGAGGTGTTCGTTGACGGCGGCAGCGACGGCCTTGCCAACCTCACCGTGAACGTGTGCGCTCACGGAATAAGAGGCTGCCTGCTGGGCTTGCTCGATCGCCGGCTTCGCAGCCTCCGCCATGGCCTCGCCGAGCTTCTGGTGAAACTCGACGCTACTAGCCGCTTTCAGGATGTGCCCGGGCACCTGGTCGAACTGGCGCTTGAGCGCCTCGATCTTGGCCGGCAGTGCAGCGCCAATGATGGGCTCAAGGGCTTTAGCCCCATCCGCGATCGAGTCGCGGATAGTCTCAAGCTCGCTCAGGACGCCTCGGCCGGTATCTGCGCCATGAATCACGGTGACAATGCGGGCGATCTCACGAGCCGACTCGTCGACCTTGTCAGCCAGTTGGTACAGGTCGCCGAAAAGGATCCTGAACTTTTCGGATTCGAGGTCAAACGGGCTCATTACTGAATGCCTGCAGTGACACGCTTAAACAGCGCATGGCAGTCAGCCGCAATCTGTTTGGACAGACGCATGGCCGCGAAAGCGCCTCTTACCCGATTGTGCTCTTCAGGGTCATTGATAGTCGCGCGCATTTCTGCCGCGTAGTCGGTTTTGTCCGCCAGAGCCTCCGCGAGGGTCTGTTTTGAGCGGCTGAGGTGGTCAAAGAGGTTCGACTTTGGAAGTGCAACTTTCGGGTCAGCGACACAGCTTTTCTCCGATTTCGCGAAATCCAAAATGTCTGCAAAAGAACGCTTCACCCCGTCTTCAAGTGGTTCCCCTAAGTCTTTCAGCTCAACCATGTTGAAGAGGATTCGGATTCGATCAGCCGGAACCCCGAACGCACGTAGCTTGGCGACCGTTTTCATCGTCTCGAGCGACTCGCGCTTACCAGGAACGGTGGGAACCACGAACAAATCGAAATCGTCGACGCCGGAGAATTCGCTGAGCCCGAGGAAAAACGGCTCGAAATTCGAGGCACCAACGTCAAGCAGGACGTGGTCTGCGGTCATCACCTCGGACAAGATATCCAGCGTGTCGCCGCCACGATGCTTGGTCAGTTCTACCCCGAATTGCTCGGCGCCATCGTTCAGCGATTCGATGGAGAAAAATTGGGTGCCCTCAGGCATGAAGGGCAGAAAGGCATTACCGGCGATGCTCGATTTGCCGATTCGGCCTTGCTGGTTAGTGATCACGATTTTCATGGTGCTTCCCTCTTCGTCGCGTATTTACGGTTTTGGCTTTCGCCCTTGGTTGTATGTCTCGTTGATCCGGCGAGCCTCTTCGTCGGCTAACGCCTTTCGATCTTCCGAACTAAGCCCGATGGCAGCCGGGTCAATTCGAGTGGTCGATTTCTCGCCGGTGGCGGCCGGCTTGGTTTCTGCTTTTTCTGGTTCCGCCTCTTCCCTCGGTTTGCCTGATCCTGTGGTGGTTTGAGTGACTGCTCGTTTGCGCGGGCCAGCACTCATGTATGTCTGGAACTCCTCTTCCATGTGATCGGCGACAAACTTGCGCAGTGTCTTCAGGTTGACCTGAATGCCGAGCGCCTCATCCAGGGCGCGGTGAATGTCCTTCATGGGTTTACCGCGACTCATCAAAAGGGCGATCTGCGGACGAACCGGGTTGAGCAGTGCAAAGCCCGCTCCTCGCCGATTACGACGTTCTGCCTCCTCTTCCTTTTCGAGCCACTGTTCCAGTGCTTCAGCCATTTCGCGGGCCTCTTCCTGCATCTGCTTCTTCATTTCCGGCGTTTTAAACATGGCTTTCTCCGTTGGATTTATCTGGCTCTATCTGCCAGACCGCCATGGTCGTTTATCGCCTTGTCTGGTGGCAATACTATCTGGTCATAGCTGGCTGTCAATACCCATAACTAACTATTGTTGATGGATTCAGGTGCATTTAGATGGTCATATCTGATTCTATTAGGTGGAATGATATGGTCTAGGGTGGTTTTTATGGTCTTGACTGTTGGTCTAAGCTGGAATAATGTGGTTGTAAAGGCAGGAAGGCATAACACATCTCCACCCTCCGGGTGGCGCTGTGCCGGCCAGAACCCACGCTCCGCGTGGCTTCCAGCCGGAAAAGCAGGAAAAGCAAAAGCAAGGTACAGCCTGAAGATGAGAGCGGTTCTCAGAAGGGAAGGATGATGGCGAGGAAGATCAGCAGCGGGAAATCGAGCACTCAGTACGTGGGGGAAGTGGCTGCAGTGCGCCTCGAGCGCCTCGCCGAGCGCCTCGGCGTCGCTCAGGGGCGTGTCCTCGATGCCCTTCTAAGCGCTCGCTCTGATGAGCAGCTGGCGGCATTTATCGAGGCTCAGGAGTACCGCGCGGACCCTTCCCGGCCGGTTCCGGTCCTGCTCGATGGCCCGGTTGTGGCGTCGATGGCCGGGGCGATCACGCAGTCCGTTTCTTCCCTTCTGGGCTCGGCTCTTCCTGAACTGGCGGCTCAGGTTCTGGCCACGCTCGCGGAGCGTCGCCCGGACACCTTTGCAGGTGTGGTTAGTCCGATCGTCGAGCGCCTTACGCCGCATGTGCTTGATCGGCTGATCAACGAAATCAACCGAGCGGAGCTGCCGTAATGAGCCACTACGGGATCTCGAATCAGAAAACTACGGCCGGCAATTTCGCTGGAAAGGCCGGCTACTTCGAGAAGAAACTGAAGGAGCTGAAGGCGCTTCAGGAGAAGCGGATTAGCCTCGGCATGTCCCGCGAAGCGGCGAGCGAGGAGATGGCCGCCGAACTGGCTAAAGTCGATGCTGAGATCGCGCAGATTGTCAGTCAGGTGGAGGGAGACCAGGGGACTGGGCGCGAGGACTACTACCACCAGAGCGGGAACGACACCCTTTCGTCTGAAATTGTTGGGCCTTTGGCCGATACATTAGGACTTGGCCGAACCCCGAAAGATGGCGATTACCTTGCCCTGTTCCGGGGTATTAACCCGCGCACAAATGAGTGCTTTCTGGGTGAGCGCCGACTCAAGCAAATCGACAAGTCGATCCGGGAAGCCGAAGAGCGTAAAGCAACTCCCGCTGCGAAAAAGAAGCTCGACGCTAGCGATCTTGGGCAGCTGGAAAAAGATGCAAAGGAGCGCTCAGCCAAGGAGCCGGTCCTCGGCTTTTCGTCCTGTGTCAGCCTGCAGAAGTCGATCAGCGTGTACTGGGCACAGGCAGACGATCAGACCCGCAAGGTGATCCAGGAATGTCTGATGGGTGCTGTGAGCGATGCTATTGCTCGCGAGCACAGCGTCGGCCGCATTCGTGGTAAGGAAGGAGCCCAAGGCGCCGAATCGGTGGAGGGCGAATGCGTCACCCTGACCTACGCCCATTGCACCGCTCGTCGAGTCCAGGGCGAGGAGTTTCCTGACCCGCAGTTGCACGTGCACCTAGAGCGTCCGAACTTTGTTCGGACGAAGGATGGGAAGTACCTGACGCTGCATGCAGGCCATCTCTACAAGAGCCAGAAGGAGTTCGGCGCTGTCGTCGATATCGCCTTCTATCAGCGCATCAAAAAGGAACTCCCAGAGCTGGCTGCAGCCATGGTTGTCGACTACACCGGGCACGGTCTGCGACTCAACGAGTCGTCCGTGCCGCATGAGGTGGTAGTAGATAAGTCTAAGCGCAGCGAGCAGATCCAGGCTGAAAAGAAAAACCTTGCGACTACAGGTCAAGCGGCGGCTCAGGCTATCGCACTGCGTACCCGCGATGGCAAGGACGTCGAGTTAGGCGAAGGCCTTGATGCCCACTGGCGCTCGACTATTCCGCCGATCGAGCTGGCGGCTTCGACATCAGAAGAACTGAAGGCGCCGACCCTGGCAGAAGTCCAGCGCATGGTTTTCCGTGGAAACACGGTAATCGATGAGTTCGCGATCGACGCAGCTGCAGCAAGTCTGACCATCGGCCGCGGAGGCCTCGCGGATATCGAAGTCACCAAGAGCGAGCTTTTCAAGCAGCTCGGCTTGGTCGAAATCCCCCAGGAGGCCGATGAAGAGGGCCGCATCCCGCCTAAGCGCTACACCACCAAAGAGCTGATCGACCTCGAAACCGACTGCCTGAAAGCCGTATATGCCGGGCTTAACGACCCGCGCTGGGCCGTTGATCAGGCTGAGGTTGATCGGGTGATCGATGCTTATGAGCTGGAAAAGCAGGCCAAGCAGGAGCCAGGGGAGAGGCCTTTCAAGCTCAGCCTGGAGCAGCGTCAGGCGGCTTACGACCTGACCAAGGAAGGCCAGTTCAGCTTCCTGAAAGGCGCAGCCGGTGTCGGCAAGTCGGCCACCCTGGCGCCGACCTTCCGTCTCTACGCCGAAGTGTTCAAAGCCTCGGGCCGCCGGATTATCGGCGTTGCGCCGGCGAACAAGCAGGCCACTGAGCTAGCCAACTCGACCGGTATCTCTGCCAAGACGGTACACACGCTGCTGCTCCAGCATCAGGAAGCGATGGCCGCGAAGCAAGCGGGTCAGCGCTATAAGCCCGAGAACATCATCGGCCGTGGCGATATCGTCGTGTGCGACGAAGCCGGCATGCTCGACACCTACGCCATGCACGCCCTGGTCGTTGCGTGCCACCAGTCTGGTGCTCGCCTGATCTGTGTCGGCGACCGAAACCAGCATGGCGCAGTGGAGACTGCGGCCCTGTTTGGACTCATGCACGAAGCAGTGGGTGACCGCTGCGCGAAAATCGAGACGATTGCGCGCCAGGTCGAACAGTACAAACCCACAGCTCAGGCGCTGTACGAGGGCAAGGTCGACGTCGCCATTGCCCACATGCTCCGCGACGACCAAATCAGGGCCTACGCCGATGGAGTGAACGAGGCTGACGAACTGGTAGGTGATCTGTTCGTCGATATGAAAGCCGGGCTGCCTGACAAAAAGGGCACCGTCCGCGAACTGGAATGGAAAGATCTTCTGGTCCTAGCTGACACCAATGAGCAGGTTCGGGCACTCAACGACAAGATTCGTGATGCCCGTTTCGCTCGGGACGAGCTTTCTACAGAGGGCAGTGTTTCCATCGAAACCGAGATCCGCCCTGGAGAGCGATTCACCATTCAGGTTGCGATCGGCGAACGCCTGCTGCTACGCAAGACCGCTAAGGACGCTGAGAGCGAGCCAATTTTCAACGGCGACTTGGGCACTGTTAAGTCGATCGACCGAATCTCCCGCGTGATCGATGGTGAAACCGTGGAGGATGTTCAGTTCACCGTTGATCGCGATGACGGCAAGACCGTAAAGATCAACGCCAGTGAATACCAGGCGCTTCAATATGGTTACGCCATGACGGGGCACAAGGCCCAGGGCATGACCGTAAAGCAGGCCTACTACCTGCCAGCTGGTCACGCGAGCCTGCAATCTTTCTACGTCGCCTACACCCGCGGCATCCATGGGGCCAAGACCTACCTGAACTCGACCGTCTGGCCTGATTTCAAGAAGGCTGTATCCGAGTACATCTACAAGAAAAATGCCCTCGACCTCATGCCAGAGGTTCGCGCGGCGATTCGCGCCGGCGTAAACAGCGGCGTGATGGCCCCGCTGCAAGAGCAGCAGCATTCCGTTCTCGATCGCCTGCAGGGCGTGTCCAAAAAGTTCGAGTTCCCCACTCTTTCCAGCGGCAAGGCCATTGAGCAGCCGGCTCAGACCGAAACGACGAAGATCGAGCAGAAGGTCAGCCTCATCCCCGCCACCGAGGCGGATATCGAACTCTCCAAGACCTACGGCCACACCCAGTACGACATGCGCGAGGACGGCCAAACATGGCCGGCTGAGGCTAAGCGCGTCGACGTCATCGTTCCTGAAAACCCACCGCTCGGCGTCGATGCCGGCGAGTGGAAAAACCCAGGCTCTGAAGTCCCGGCGGACCAGCGCCGCGACTTCTGCGAAACCCTCCAGGGCATGAGTCCTGCCCTGGCAACCACGAAGTTCCGATTCATCCAACCCGAGCCTCAGGAGGCTAAACATGAACGACTTACTGCCGCCGATTCCCGGCGAGGAACAGACCGAAACGAACCAGGACGAGCTGGAGAGCCTTCTGGCCGATCTGCCGATCGAGGCCGAGGCTTCGGCGTCTACCGACTCGCCGATGGAGCTGATCGCATCCAGCGCGACCCAGCCAAGCACATCGAGCACGGTGCCGGCGGCTTTAGAGAGCTGGACCCTCTCGCGGCTGGGGGCGGAACCCCCCGAGACAGTCTGCGCCAAGTGCCAAGCCGCGATTTGGCAGCTGCCGGAGAGCGGCGAGCTGAGGGTGTACTGCCGGATCACTCGGATGTTCGAGGCCGATCTGCTGCAGAGCTGCGACGGACAGGCACTGGCAAGCCAGCTGCTTCAGCAGTAAAACCCATGCGCTTCGACAAGCAGGCCGACGCCCGTGCAATCCAGGACGCGAAGCGCGACGTGGATCTGATCAAGTTCGCCGGTGACCTGGGCTACCAGGTTGAAGAGAAGAAGACCCGGATCAAGTACCTCAGCTCGCAGATCAGCGCGGGTGAGGCTGCCGTCATGGTTTCCGGCTCGAAGCAGATTGACGTTTTCAGGGGTGAAAACGGCGAGTGGGCTTGGTACGACCGCAAAGAGGGTAGGGGTGGCGATGTTTTCAAGCTCTATCAGCGTGAAAACCCCGAGAAGTCCTTTGCTCAGGCAAAAGAAGCCGTAATCGGCGATCGTGCCCCGCTCTCCGAAAGCGACCGCGCTCAGCGCGAGCATCAGGCTTCCGTTACTGCCAAGGACAAGCTGGAAAAGCGTCAAGCCGAGATCGAAGCCGGCACCCAAAAGGCCCAGCGCAGCCTGGGCCTGATGGGCCGCCGTGACACCCGTTACCTGGAATCCCGGGGCATTTCGCCTGAGGTCCTCGCCGAGACCCGCTGGAAAACCAATCTCCACGGCAGTGCGGTTTTCCCCCACCACGACGCTGACCGAAATATCTGCGGCTACGAGTACCGCGGATTCGACTACCAGGACAAAGAGACCGGCGAGACTAAGCAGGCCAAGGGCTTCAGCCGCGACACCGAAAAAGGCATCTACATCGCCAACGGCCGCTGCGCAAACCCAACCGAAATCCGCTTCTGCGAGGCCGGCGTCGACACGCTGAGCGCTTACCAGCTGGCGGCTCCGGAGGAGCGGCAGCGGGTTCTTTTCGTCGGAACTACTGGTGAACCTGGACCCAATGCTGAGGCCTCAATCAAGGCTCTTGTAGAGCGCAACAATATCCAGAAGTTCTCGCTGGCCTACGACCGCGACGAGGGTGGCGACAGCCATACCGCTAAGCGAGAGAAACGCCTACGCGAAGCATTCCCTGACGCCCAGATCCGCGACGTGCGCGAGGAACTCGGCATGCAGCTTGGCGAGGACCCCAACGACCTCCTCCGCCGCCTCCAGGCCGAACGCCAGCAGAACGCCGAACGCACCCAGCAGCAGGAGCAAACCCGCTCCGCCGCTGACAACCGCACCCAGCCTGCGCAGCCAACCCGCGATGCGAACCAGGACAAGCCTTCCATCGAGCAAGGACAGGCCAAACAACCCGAACAAACCAAACCGGAACCGGCCCTCCAGGCCGAACCCGAGCAAACCCACGACCACCATCAGGACCGCGGCATGAGCCGCTGAGGAGCCCAAAATGAACCGCCTACGCCCCACCATCGACCTCTCTTACGGCGACCAAGAGGTCCTCCAGCGCGTCCTGGCAGAACCTCGTCGGATCGCCGACGCCCTTGCGCCAGACGACGCCCGCGAGCATTCGCGGATCATCGGCGTGCTGGAGGAGGTGGCCGAGGCCTTCGCCGAGGTGTTTTTTCAGGTAGTCGAAAACCTGCCCGACCCCGAGCCGGAGCAGACCCAGCAGCAGGACCGAGGGATGAGCCGATGATCTCCGCGCTCATCCAAAACCTTGAGCAGGCCGACTGCGGCCTGTTCATCCACGCCCCAGAGGGCACCTGCCAGCAGCTGGCCGAGGCGCTGGGCGAGGCGGGCAAAACCCTCGCGGGTCTGACCGAAACCGAGGACAGTCAGCTGGCAATCGAGCAGCTGGCCGACCAGCTGGCCGTAGATCCAGGACACACCATCGCCGCGACCCTGGAAGCCGCCAGCCACCTGATCGGTGAGCCTATCTATGTCCTGATCGATCACGCCGAACGCCTGGAACACGCCGATCTGACCTACGCCCTCAAGGCGGGCAGGGACGCGCTGGCTAGCTCCGAACTGGCGGGCCTACGACTCGCCTTTTTCAGCAACGACCGCGCCGCCCTGGAGCGGATGACGCGCTTGCCGGCTGCAGCCTTCTTCTGCGCCCAGCTCCTCGATGTTGCCGATGAACTGTCCTGGGAGAGCGCCCCAGCCGTTGGCCTTGAGTACGGCTCGATGTCGATCGACCTGCAGACCCGCGAGCTGACCCGTCGCAACGCGCTATGGGCGCTCGGCAACCCGGAAAAGCGCGACCAGGCGACCCAGGATCTGTTGCGAGTCTGGCGTGCTGACCGCGACTGCCCGATCGGGCCAGCCGCAGTCCTGAGCGTCGACGAGATCCGCAACCTGGTGCAGATCCACGTCGAAGAGGGTGCCGGCTCCCTGGTGCGCTATTCCGAGATCCCTGAGCCATGGGCAACGAGGTTTCAGGTCGCCAGCCTTGGCGCTACCCGCGCCCTGGACGGGTACTACGCCCGCGACTGGGAGAGATTCCTTGATCTCTGGTCAGCAGAGGCCGAGCAAATCGAGGCCCTGGTTGAGTGCGAGCTGGAGCGCTTAGCCATCGCCGGCATCCAGAAAGCCGGTGCGCGCAGCGCCGCGACGCTGGCAGACCTTGGCATCGATTCCGTCGAGCTGGGTGAGTGGGTGGCTGAGCAGGTCGGGAAAGGGCGCTGGCCAGAAGGCGATTTCGCGGAGGCCTTCCGCGTCTGGCGCGACCAGAAAAATACGTCGAACGCCGTTCCTGGAAGCCGACCATGAATCACCAGGTCGACTGATGCTCCTCTTCCTCGATATCGACGGGGTCCTGCACCCAGACCCACCCCAGCCCGATCAGCGTCTGCGCTCGCTGCCGCGACTGGTCGAGATCCTGCGCGACCATCCCCAGGTCGAGGTGGTGATCAGCTCGCTCTGGCGCGAGCACCTCTCGCTCGACCAGCTGCGCGACCTGTTCCCGGCCGATCTGCGCGAGCGGATTATCGACGTGACGCCGATCGCCGAACGCATCGACGGCTGGTTACCCGCGCGGCGCGAGGGTGAGATTCTGGATTGGCTGGAAGCCTCAGGCCGTGCCGACGAGCCCTGGCTCGCCATCGACGACCAGGCGTGGCAGTTCACTCAGCACCGGGACAGGCTGGTCGAGTGTTTTTTCTGCGATGGGATAAACGATCAGGTCGAGGCTGAGCTGCGCCAGAGGCTTAAAAATACGTCGAACGCCGATAGCGACTTTTGATCTAATTTAGGCGCTCCGGCGCAAGAGGCTAGAAAATGGCACTTTTGATCATCGATCTCGAAAATACCTGCATGCCGGAGCACGAGCGGCCGGCTGACTACCACGGCCAAATTATCGAAATCGGCGCCGCCTGGGTCACGCCAAACGGTGAGGTTTTGGAGAGGTTCGAGACATTCGTGCAGGCCGAAAATCCGGTCACCGAGTTCTGTAACGAGCTGCTGGGCATCACCCAGGCAGACGTCGACGGCGGGCTGACTTTCCCAGAGGCCATGAAGGCCCTGGCTGAATTCGCGGCCAGGCATCCCGATAAAACCTGGGCAAGCTGGGGCAATGCCGATCTGAATTCGCTGAACCACGACTGCGCCCATCATGGACTGGAAAGCCCCCTAAAAAACTGGGAGCACCGCAACCTGAAAAAAGAGTGGGCCAAGGCCAGGGGCATCAAACGGGTCGGCATGAAAAAAGCATTGGAAATCGCCGGAATCGAGCTTGAAGGCCCGCACCATCGGGCGCTGGCTGACGTGCTCAATATCGCCAAGCTGTACGCCGACGAGGAAAGAAATACGTCGAACGCCGTTCGAGGGTATGTCACGAGCATTACAGAATTGAAATACTCGTAACACACCTCAGCCCTGAGCAGGCTCCTGCAGATCAGGCAACCCATGGCTGCGGCGCACCTCGTCGATCGCCTGGTCGATCGTGATCTCTCCATCGATCCATCGGGCCTGCAGTTCCCGGGTGAGCGGCGTAGGCCTATACCCCTCGACGAGCCCCATCGTGCCCCGCGCATAGCGCGCGGCCTCAACGCGCTTGGCGCGCTCCTCAGGCGACAGCTCCTTCCCTTCCGGGCTCACGGCTTCATCCCCATCGCGAAATCCAGTTCGAGCTGCGGCGGTTCCGGCTCCTGCCGCGCCCAGCGCATGTACAGCTCAACCGCCTCGCCCTCGATCAGACGCCAGCCGCGCCCGTTTTCTGGGGTGTACGACTCGGATTCGAGCAACTGGTCGGCCCAGCCGACCGACACGCCACCCACGACCACCGAGAACACCATCGAGGCCTCAGGGTGGCTCAGCAGAACCGCATGCGTCGGCCTGGCCGTGCGCAGCATGGCATCGGTCACCCAGGCTGCGTGGGGCTGGTAGCCCTCCAGCAGCGCCTTGCGCACCGTCTCGACAAACGCCTGACGGTGATCGCCTGTACGGGCGCTGGACTCGTAGTAGATCGAGGCAACGTATGACAGCAATTCGCCGTCGATCAGGGCTTTGCGGCGCATGGCGGCCTCCGGTTCCAGATGGGATCAGAGTAGGCCCGCAGAGTGGCGGAGAGCAACTGGAGGCGAGGGCCAGAGCCTGACGCCTTCCCGGGCGATGTTCGCCAGCAGCTCGGGGTTAGAAAAACGCTCAGGGTGCTCCCATTCGTCTAGCCAGACCGGCAGTGGCGCGATGTTCAGGCCGGTTTCCAGCAGCACCTCATACGCCACGTCAGCCATGGCTAACGCCGTGGGCATCCGCGGCTCGTGCTCGCCGCTGAGCAGCACGGCCAGGTCGGCATCGCTGTCATGCCGGTGTGTGCCCCGGGCACGACTGCCGTACAGGATCGCGCCGGCGATCGCGTAGCGAGGGGCGATTGCAGCCAGGAAAATCCGGATCGCATTTTCTGTTTAGCTCGGGAATTAAATTCATGCGCCATTTGTAGCTGCTAATTTCGAGGAGGCATCAAAATTAACCGGAGCGCTAATCACCACATCAGAATGTCCCAGCCTTGAAATAGTGGCTTTGCATTGCACGGAGGTGCGAGTTTTTTACACAGCCGCGCCGTGGTCTCTGCCGACACTAGCAGTACAGGACCCTCAACAAAAAGCGCGCCGTCACTCCTGGGTTCCAGCTCGTCGCCTTTTGCCGTAAAGGTAGAGCCGGGAATAGGTGCACAGAAAAACCTCACCTCTGAAACCGACTGTGGGTCGAGCTCGAGCATAAGCCCATATTGCCAGCGCATCGAAAGCTCCGGCGCTATGGCGTTAACTGTTCCCGCCATGACAAAACGCCCAGTGGACGCGTTGTTAATTGATGATGAAGACACACAGCCCATAAGCGCGGCTCTGGCAACCAACAACAGTGCCAGTTCTTCCATGAAATTCACTCAAATGGGCAAAGAAAATATGACCTGCTCTCAATGAAGGCATAAAGCCATTCTGTGTCATCGGCGATCTTATAGACATTAGATCTCGTCGCAAAACGGATGAACCTCTGCCTACCATTAGGGGCAGCATTATCGGCTTTCTACTGCATTCTCACCGTAAACCAGGCCACCCTGGGCGCTGGGGCATCACTCGTGAACAACCTGTATTGACGGCTTTATCTACCAGGCAAACTCAAGGGCGCGATGGTATGCGTGGTGTGGGATATGCGAGAAAAGTCACCCCGCGCGCAGCATCATGTGATTGCTTTGCCCATGACGGGCAAGAGTCGCTAGCCGCAAAGACCACCGGCACATCAAGCATGTTAGCGGTACTGCCTAGGTGTTTTACCAGTCCAGTTTTTAAACGCACGGGAAAAAGCGCTTTGTTCGGAGTAGCCCAGCAGCATGGCTATCTCGACAAATGTCAGACCTCCTTCTTTTAGATAACGACAACCTAGCTGCTCGCGTACTGCATCGAGCAGGACTTGGTAGGAATACTGATAATCCGCTAGCTGGCGCTGCAATGTGCGCGGCGAGCAACCCATCTCTTGTGCCACCTGCATCAAGGACACCCGGCTTTCCGGGATGAGTTTTAGTAATATTGCCTGCAACTGCTGCAAAAAAGCGTTATTGGGAACAAGCGCTGCGCCGACAGCCTCTGCCTGCTCCTTGCGCACCAGATGAAAGGCCCGCTGCAATGCACTTGTTTCACCTTGGGCGGCCAACGCATAGTCCACCGTAACCCCCGGCATGGTTGAGCCAAAATGCACTGGGCAACCGAAAAACACCTGATAAGGCGCGCTGTCTTTTGGCGCCTGTTCTGTGAGATCAACCCGCAGCAACTGACAGCTATCTGGGAAACGCTGGCGCATGAAGGTCACTAAGGTGGCCAGCGCCACTTGAACAAAAAGCGCATTTTCATCACCTAAGCGATCCGGCCAGGCCAGGCGGTAGCCGTTTGCTACTGTTTCTAGGCGACAAAAATCTACGCTATAAAAACGCCGCTCACACAACTGGTAGGTTTGCAGCGCATCGACCAAGGTTTCGCAGTTGAGCAACAGGTAGCCGAGCACGCCGATATGCCTGAGCTTGGCGTGCGAACCAATCTCCAGGCCAAGCTCAGGCTTAGGGTAGAGCGCGGCTGCGGTGGCCAATACTGACCGCCACTGCTCAACCGGCACCGTCTCTCGTTCGGCCATCTGCGCTAAGCGGCTATGCAGGTCCGAACTGTGAATGCCGCGCTGCTCCAGCCATAACTGAAGAATGCCGGTGAATTGCCCCGATATCCGAATAAACATCTACGCACCCTCGAAAGACGAGGCCTAACTTACTTGGCGTGATTGGTCAATACACTAACAGACTGCCTACCTATTATTGCTAATACAACAAGCAAAGTGAGGCTCTGGACAATGACGACAATAGACAGCAAATCACAACGTAAGCCGCTTCTGTTCTGGGGCTGGGGCTACGCCGATGAAAAACTGAGCGATGAGGAAAACCGTCTTATTGAGGGCTTGATTAAGCTTCTGGTGCCCAAAGGCGCTGTTGAGCTGCCAGCGCCGCAAGTCGACGAATTTGAGCTGGCGGATTCAAGATTGAAAAACCTGCCCCCTGCGCTGCAAGAGATGGTTTCGCTAACCGCCTACGACCGACTGGTACACAGTTACGGCAAGTCTTATCCGGATATGGCGCGCATGTATTTGCGTCACGCGCCCAATGCGCCTGATGGCGTGGCGTTCCCCAAAACAGAGCAGGATATCCAGGCTATTTACCAATATGCCGCAGAAAACAAGGTCGCCGTTATCCCGTTCGGTGGCGGCACTAGTGTCTGCGGTGGCGTGGAAGCGGATGTCGGCGATCATTACCACGCCACCTTGAGCGTGGACATGCAGAACTTTAATCAGGTGCTGCAGGTGGACCCGATCAGCCGGCGCGCTCGAATTCAAGCCGGCATACAAGGCCCTGCTATGGAGGCCGCACTAAAACAGCACGGCCTGACCCTGCGCCATTATCCGCAGAGCTTTCCCTTTGTCACCCTCGGCGGCATGATCGCGACCCGCGCCGGGGGCCACTTTGCCACCGTCTACACTCATATCGAAGACATGCTGGAGGCCACTCGCACAGTAACCCCCCGTGGTGTGATAGAGACCCGCGCACTGCCCGGCTCAGGTGCTGGCCCCTCTGCTGACCGGATGATCTGCGGCTCTGAAGGCATTCTGGGGATTATTACCGAAGCAACCATGCGGCTGCAGCACAGGCCCAAGTGGCGCGCCACCGCATCTGTGATCTTCAATAACTTTCTTCAAGGCGCTGAAGCGGTACGACTGATATCGCAGTCGGGCTTATTTCCGGCCAACTGCCGTCTGCTTGACGAGCAAGAGGTGCTGAGCAACCAAGTGGCCGACAAACCTTGTGCGGTGCTGGTACTGGGCTTCGAGTCTGCAGACCATGAGGTCAAGCACAGCATGCAGCGCGCCCTTGAAATCGCCTGCGACAACGGCGGCAAACTGCAGGGTGAAGCTAGCTATTCCGCCGGAGCAGAGGATAAAAAGCAGGGCGCGGCGCAGTCTTGGCGCAATGCCTTTATCCGCATGCCGTACTGGCGCAATCGCCTCACCGCGTTCGGCATTGTCGCTGACACCTTTGAAACCGCGATCACCTGGGATCGTTTCCCTGATTTTTATCGCACCGTAAAGCGCGAAATGGAAAAGGCCATCGCCGAGGTCAGCGGCTATCCATGCTCCTTCTCCTGCCGTTTTACCCATATTTATCCCGACGGCCCTGCGCCCTACTTCACCTTCTATATGGTGGGCGATACCCAGGGTGATTTGCACAAGGCGATCGACAAGTGGAAGGTCATCAAGCAGCTGTCATTACAGCTGTTAGCCGATCACGGCGCCACAGCGACCCATCACCATGCGATTGGCCGCGATCACCGCTTTGGTTATGAACAACAAAGCTCGCCGCTGTTCCGGCAAACGCTGGCAGCGAGCAAACACTTTCTTGACCCGGCGGGGATACTCAACCCCGGCGTACTCATCGATCCGGTTGGCAAGGCGGTCGGGATCACCGGTGTTTTAAGCAACCTGAACCATGCACCGCGAGGAAACAAGCATGCTGACGACTGAAAACAGCCTGCTGCTGATTGTTGATGTGCAAGGCAAGCTGGCGCAGATAATGGATAACCGCGAAGCTCTTTTTGCTAATTTGCAACGCATGGTAAAAGGCGCCCTGACACTCAACCTGCCCATCGTCTGGGCCGAGCAGTTACCAGAAAAGCTTGGTCCCACCATCCCAGAGATAGCTGAGCTACTGACCGACTATGCGCCTTGCGCAAAGTCCAGCTTTAGCTGCTGCGCCAATAGCGAGTTGATGGGCAGCATCGAAAGCATCGGCCGCAAGCAGGTACTACTGGTCGGTATTGAGGCACATATCTGTGTTTATCAAACCGCTGCAGACCTACTCAAACAGGGCTATGAAGTGGAGGTAATAGCCGATGCCGTTGGCTCGCGAATGGGCGAAAACCGGCTTATTGGCTTGAATAAAATGGAGAAAATGGGCGCTGACATAGGCTGCACCGAAGGTGCGCTATTTGAGCTGATGCGCTCGGCAACGCACCCCGCGTTCAGAAACATTCAGCGAATAGTAAAATAGCTGTCCATTAGGCTTAACCTGGTGTCGGCGCATACGCCATAACAGACTGTTATAATCGAGCCTGAGCAGCCCAATAAGAGCCCTTAATGGGCGCTTATTGGGCCAAAGATACAAGCCACTTAGGTTCCTCCCGTTTGGCCTGTTAATACCAGACACTATGGCGGTGAAGCATGCGCCGAGCCTACCTCGATACCGAATTTACAACACTCAATCAATACAGGTACAAATTGATAAGCTTGGCATTGGTAGTGCCACAAGGGCCTGAGCTATACGTCGAGCTCACCGACGCTTGGACTGAAAGCGATTGCTCCGATTTTGTTCTCGAGATTGTCCTGCCGCAGCTTGATCTGGACCTTTACGGGCGCACAACGGAGCAGGCCAGAGCCGAGCTATTAAGCTTTCTCCGCGCGCTAGGGCCGGTCGAGATCATCTGTGATGCGCCTGATTGGGATTGGCCACTGCTGGCCTGGCTTGCAGGCCCTCCTGGGCTACCCAAAACAGTCATCCAGGGGACAATAATGGCTCGCATCGAGACCACCTATTCCGCCGCCGCACCACCCCACCGCGCTCTTGATGATGCGCGGCTACTGGCTGAGCTGCTCGAAAAGCCCAAGGGTAATTGAGCCAAAGCCTGCCGCGCCCCCAAAAACACCAAGCCATAATCCCATTGCAATTCACTGCGGCCGGTAACCTGGCTGTATTACATCATCAGCAAAAAGAGCGGCTAACGACCGATAATTAACCGCCCACGAGCACAAACAAAGCGAGCGAGACTGCTCTGCTTTTATCACTGATACCAGTGTAATTGCGTGAGCATGCCTTCGATTGAGGCATGCATCTACCTAACCAATACCGCGTGCTGACCGCCGTGCTTTCTGCCAGTGAAGACATCAGCCTTAACCAGCGCCAGCGAGCTATGTTGATAAAAACCCCCACTTAGCGACACAAATTGTCGCAATAGCAGTTCACAACCCTCATAGCAAAAATACAGCAGATAACTGTGATTGATATCGTCTTCTCGCTCAACTTAGTCATCACTGCAGTGGGTATGGTGGATGAGGTTGCGGTCATGATTGCGGCAATAGTTATTGCCGTGCTGGTAATGATGTTGGCCGCAGGCAGCATCAGCGATTTCATTGACAAGCCCCTCCCTTAAGGTGTTGACCCTGTCGTTTTTGATAATAGTCGGTACCTTGCTTATAGCCGAAGCTTTCGAGGTTCAGGTGCCCAAGGGTTACATTTCTGTTTGGGCGTCGACGCCGGTTTCCATTAGCCCGGCACCGGTAAAGGCGTGTCGGTGCTCAGACTTTCAGCCCAGGCCTGTACGGCCTGGTGGTCAGTCGTCCGACCGGCATCCACGTCGGCTAGGGCCTCCATGGTTTGCCCCTTTTTTTCGTCATGCAGTGTATTTTCGAGCATAGGGAATCCCTCTTCAGGCCTCGTCAGATTAAGCCCGCCGGGCTGGGTCCAGACTTACCCAGCACCCCCGCCACGGTCGCCGTAGTCTTCTCATCCAGGTAGCCCTGTTGGCCCAGGCCAACCAGCGTGGCGCCGATCAGCCATGCCAGCATTGCCGGGTCGCCCTCAGCCTGCTCCAGGGCGAGCTGCAGCCCTTCGTCCAGGCGCTCGAAAGCGGCTTCGTGGTCCATTGCTGTGTGTCGGTCCATTCGTGGTTTCACCGTAAATCTGCTGATTGTTATCGACCGGAAATTTCTATCCCTTGGCTCCGCTCTATGACTCGACGAGTGGGTCAGGAAGCCCGTGGAACTGGGCTTATACGCCTGTAATGACAGGCGTAATCGGCAGCCGGAAATTTCTATCCTTGCGATTTTTCACCCTAAATCGTTTTCCACTCCAACCCGTCAAAAGGCGTTGAAATGCCAATCGGAGGGTTTTCTCCGGGGCATAAGTTTACCTCTATGACAAATATCAGACATTTTGTCGCATATATTGTGCAGGAAAGCGCATTTCATTGACATATCGACGACAGTTCGCCTCTAGAGATGTTCGGACGATCACCCTAAATCGCTTTTTTTGTATCTTTATCCTATACAAAATGTCTGACGTTAGACATAATGTATGCATCAAATCAAAGGAGATTTACGATGACCCCCGCCCAATGCGCTGCTGCGCGCGCTCTCTTAGGCTGGAGCCAGGCTCAGCTCGCCGATAACGCCGGCGTGAGCCGACAGACAGTGGTTGGCTTCGAGAGTGGCCGTCGGAACCCGAACCAGGCGTCGATGGACGGAATGCTTGCCGCGCTCATCGGAAGTGGCATGGAGTTCATCGGGTACAGCGGCGTCGTGTTGCGCGACAAGGTGAGCTGATATGCGCCAGTGCGACCTTTTCCCCGATGAACTCGACAAGATCGACATCCTGTCTAAAGAGTTCTCTCCGGCCACGGTAAAGGACAGGCTGTCGCTACTGCGCTATCTCAGCGATTGGCATACCGAGATCACGTCCGAGATCCTGGATCACCGCCGCCAGATCAACCGCCTTGAGCTTCGAGCATCGGTGAAACCCGAAGTGCAGGGGCAGATCGCCCCTTTGTACAAAGGCCTTGCCCGGCTGGAAGCGCTACTTAGCGACATAGACAGGAAGCGTGAAGGCCTAAATTCGGCTGTTCGCGAAGAAGAACCCGACGAACTGGAAGTCAAAGAAGGTGAAGTTGTTCCGTCGGAAAAAGGGCTCGCCCGAGTAAAAAATTTTGCTCGCGATTTCTTCTTGGCCGACCTGGTCGACTATTCGATAAAAGACGACTACGTCTCGATGGAGACTTCCATCTGGTCACTTTCGACGAAGAAGGATCTCAGCCTTTGGGAATGGAAAAGTGCTGATGGGCACAGGCAGATCCAAGTCGTACCGTCGGTGCTCGGAAGAGCCACGATGCATGACAAAGATGTTTTGATTTTTGTCATCTCCCAGTTCACCGAAGCCATGAACCGCCAGCGCCCGGACGCGGCTAACCGCACGGCCCGCTTCACTGTGCACGACTTCCTTGTCACAACGAATCGGGGCACTGGGGGAGTGCACTACAAGCGCCTCGAGCAGACTCTCGATCGACTCCAGGGAACGATGATCAAAACGAACATCGCGACTGGTGGCAAAACGGTCAAAGAAGCGTTCGGCATCATCGATAAATGGCGCATCGTTGAGCGTTCGCAGAACGACGAACGCATGATATCTGTCGAGGTCACTCTGTCAGAGTGGTTCCACAACGCGGTTTCAGCGTATGAGGTGTTGACGATCTCCCGGGATTATTTCCGAATCAGAAAACCTCTCGGGCGACGTATGTATGAGCTAGCTCGCAAACATTGTGGGAGGCAGGCCAATTGGTCGATCTTCTTACCGAATCTCTACGCGAAAAGCGGTTCCAGCGGCACCATTTATGACTTCGCCGCCGCTATGAAAGCGATCGCCAAAGAAAACAGCCTTCCCGAGTATTCGATCGAAATCACAAAGGCATCATCCCTAGCGGACGTGAAGGTGATTTTCACTACCAGGAAGGGGGAACCGCAGAATTCGGAAAAAATCGTACGCTAAGCTAAGGATGGTCTGAAGTAGTCGAGTTTTTCTGACTGACTTCAGGCACTGC
>RCMZ01000236.1_pt1 | contig 34180 bp, 29 predicted proteins | sample 2041141 | NCBI WGS metagenome assembly RCMZ01 (sample SAMN09708263, study PRJNA481090) | Wastewater metagenome, whole genome shotgun sequencing project. | biome: sewage; isolation source: Davis station wastewater (DW) | place: Antarctica: Davis Station | collected 2010-03-01 | reverse complement strand
GAAGTTCGTCTGCCGAACGGCACCATTCGCCACACTGGCGAATACGACGTTGCTGTGCACCTGCACACTGACGTTGAAGCCACTGTTAAAGTGGTTGTTATCGCCGGCTAATCGCCGTTGTGAGCTTGCACTCAGGTGCAGTCTCGCTAACATCGGGCACGTCAGTGTGAAAGCGCTGCCGTGCCTTTTGTTTTTCTGCCGCCGTAAATGTGCAGTACAGAGTTAAAACCATGAATGATATTTCCGTTCCCGAGCAGTACGACCTGCAAACAGCCGCACTCAAGGTGCCGCCGCATTCCATCGAAGCCGAACAGGCGGTGCTGGGTGGCTTGATGCTGGACAACAATGCCTGGGAGCGGGTGCTGGATCAGGTTTCCGATGGCGACTTCTACCGCCATGACCACCGGCTGATTTTCCGCGCGATCTACAAGCTGGCCGAGCGTAACCACCCGTTTGACGTAGTGACCCTGTCTGAGCAGTTAGACAAAGAAGGGCAGTTGTCGCAGACCGGTGGGTTGGCCTACTTGGGCGAACTGGCCAAGAACACGCCGTCGGTGGCCAACATCAAAGCCTATGCGCAGATCATTCGCGAGCGCGCGACCTTGCGCCAGTTGATCGGCATCAGCAGTGAAATCGCCGACAGTGCTTATGCGCCGCAAGGTCGCACGGGCGAAGAGATTCTCGACGAAGCTGAGCGGCTGATCTTCCAGATTGCCGAAGCGCGGCCCAAGAGCGGTGGTCCGGTCGGCATCAATGACATCTTGACCAAGGCCATTGATCGCATCGACACCCTGTTTAATTCGGGCGATGCGATCACCGGCCTGTCCACCGGCTTTACCGACCTGGATGCGCAAACCAGCGGTCTACAGCCGGCTGACCTGGTGATTGTTGCTGGTCGCCCGTCGATGGGTAAAACCACCTTCGCCATGAACTTGGTGGAGAACGCGGTGCTGCGTAGCGACAAGGCTATCGTCGTGTACTCGCTGGAAATGCCTGCTGACTCCATCGTCATGCGGATGCTCGCGTCCCTCGGGCGCATCGACCAAACCAAGGTGCGTGCGGGCCGCTTGGATGATGATGACTGGCCGCGGCTGACCTCGGCGGTCAATCTGCTCAACGACCGCAAGCTGTTTATCGACGACACCGCCGGTATCTCTCCCTCGGAAATGCGCGCGCGAACCCGGCGCTTGGCCCGTGAGCACGGCGAGATCGGCATGATCATGGTCGACTACCTGCAGCTCATGCAGATTCCGGGTTCCAGCAGCGATAGCCGAGTCAACGAGATCTCCGAGATCTCCCGCTCGCTCAAGGCCTTGGCCAAGGAGTTCAATTGCCCAGTGGTGGCGCTGTCGCAGCTTAACCGTGGCTTGGAGCAACGACCGAACAAGCGGCCAATCAACTCCGACTTGCGCGAATCTGGTGCGATTGAGCAGGACGCCGACATCATCATGTTCGTCTATCGCGACGAGGTGTATCACCCGGATACCGAGTACAAGGGCGTCGCCGAAATTATCATCGGCAAGCAGCGTAACGGCCCGATCGGCACCTCGCGCTTGGCGTTCCTCGGCAAGTACTCACGCTTTGAAAACCTGGCGCCGGGCAGCTATCAGTTCGACGACGACTGATCGTTAGCCGCTGGATGCGGCTTGGATGCGCTCACAGTCCTCAGCAAACGGGCGTCCAGCGGTTAAGATGGGCGCCCGTTTTCGTTTAGGCCATGTGCTCATGCGTCCTCTGCTTGCCACCATTGATCTGGCTGCCATCCAACACAACTACCTTCTGGCTCAGCGCTGCGCGCCGGGGCGTCAGGCTTTTGCCGTGGTCAAGGCGAATGCCTATGGGCACGGCGTGCGTGAGGTGGTTGGCGCGCTACAAGAATTGGCCGATGGCTTTGCCGTGGCCAGCCTCGATGAGGCTGTCGAGGTCCGCGCGCTGGCTGCCTCTGCACGGATTCTGTTGCTAGAAGGCTGTTTTGCCGCAGATGAATATCAGCAGGCAGCCGAGTTGGGCTTGGACATCATCCTGCACAGTGCAGAGCAAGCCGAGGCGCTGTTGGCGGCAAATCTGCAGCAACCGCTACGGGTCTGGCTAAAGCTCGACAGCGGCATGCACCGATTGGGCTTGAGTGCTGCCGAGGTGCGCGTCTGGCATGCGCGCTTGTGTGGCGCGACGCAGGTGGCGGAGCTTAATCTGCTCAGTCATTTGGCCTGTGCCGACGAGCGTGGCCATCCATTGACCGAAGATCAGGTGGAAGCGTTTCTTGACTTGCTTGATCTGGATTTTGATCAGCGCTCGCTGGCTAATTCGGCCGCCATTCTGACCATCCCGGCCACCCACATGGATTGGCAGCGTCCGGGCATCATGCTGTATGGCGCAACACCTTTTGCTGAGTTGAGTGCTGCAGAACTGGGCTTGCGTGCGGTGATGAGTCTTACTGCGCAAGTGGTTGCCGTGCGCGAGGTTGCGGTTGGCGAGAGCGTCGGCTATGGCGCTGATTGGGTGGCTGAGCGGCCGACGCGGGTCGCGACTGTGAGTTGCGGTTATGCCGACGGCTACCCGCGCAACGCGCCGAGTGGCACGGCGGTTTGGGTTGCCGGGCAGCGAGCGCCATTGATTGGTCGGGTGTCGATGGACATGCTGACGATTGACCTGACGGATTTGCCTGCGGTAACCCTCGGCGCGGCAGTTGAGCTATGGGGTGCGCAGTTGCCGGTGGATGAGGTGGCGCGGGCTTGCGGCACGATTGGCTATGAATTGCTGTGCAAGGTTACAGCGCGAGTAGCGCGGCGTTATCGCAGTTTTTAGAGGCGTGCAGTGCTACGTTTTAAACCCAGCGCTGTAGTCGGAATTGGTTGTTTTTTGTGCTATATTGCGCGCCCGCGAAATTTCTCTCCACGCCTTACCGGTCATCGTCATGCACGCAGTCAAGCCGTTATTCGATTATCCAAAATACTGGGCCGAGTGCTTTGGCCCGGCACCTTTCTTGCCGATGAGTCGGGAAGAGATGGATCAGCTCGGCTGGGACAGCTGCGACATCATCATCGTCACCGGTGATGCTTACGTTGACCATCCGTCGTTTGGCATGGCGATCATCGGCCGGCTGCTGGAGTCGCAAGGCTTTCGCGTTGGCATCATCGCCCAGCCGGATTGGCAGTCAAAAGACGACTTTATGAAGCTGGGCGAGCCGAACCTGTTCTTCGGCGTCGCGGCCGGCAACATGGACTCGATGATCAACCGCTACACCGCGGACAAAAAGATTCGCTCTGACGATGCCTACACGCCCGGCGGTTTGGCCGGCAAGCGCCCGGATCGGGCCAGCCTGATCTACACGCAGCGCTGCAAAGAAGCTTACAAGAATGTGCCGATCGTGCTTGGTGGTATCGAAGCGTCCTTGCGGCGTATTGCCCATTACGACTATTGGCAAGACCGCGTACGCAACTCGATTCTGATCGACTCGTGTGCCGACATTTTGCTCTACGGCAACGCTGAGCGCGCCATCGTTGAAGTGGCGCAGCGCCTGTCGTACGGGCACAAGATTGAAGACATTACCGATGTACGCGGCACCGCCTTCATTCGCCGTGATACGCCTGAAGGCTGGTTTGAGATCGACTCCACCCGCATCGACCGGCCGGGCAAGATCGACAAGATCATCAACCCTTACGTGAATACCCAGGACACTCAGGCCTGCGCGATTGAGCAGGAAAAGGGTCCGCAGGAAGATCCCAATGAGGCCAAGGTGGTGCAGTTGTTGCCGCACCCCAAGCTGACCCGCGAGCAGACGGTGATTCGCTTGCCGTCGTGCGAGAAGGTGCGCGCTGACTCGGTGCTGTATGCCCACGCCAACCGTGTGCTGCACTTGGAAACCAACCCAGGCAACGCTCGCGCGCTAGTGCAGCGCCACGGCGATGTGGATGTGTGGTTCACCCCGCCACCGATCCCAATGACCACAGAAGAAATGGACTACGTGTTCGGCATGCCTTACATGCGTGTGCCGCACCCGGTATATGGCCAAGAGAAAATTCCGGCGTACGAGATGATCCGCTTCTCGGTCAACATCATGCGCGGCTGTTTTGGCGGCTGCACCTTCTGCTCAATCACCGAGCATGAAGGCCGCATCATCCAGAGCCGTTCGCATGAATCGATTCTGGCCGAGATCGAGTCGATGAAGTCAGTACGTGGCTTTACCGGCGTGGTCTCTGACCTTGGTGGGCCGACGGCCAACATGTACCGAATGGCCTGCAAAGACCCGGAAATCGAGCGTCACTGCCGTCGGCCGTCCTGCGTGTTCCCGGGGATTTGCGAGAACCTGAATACCGACCACACGTCGTTGATCGAGCTGTACCGCAAAGCCCGCGCACTGCCTGGCGTGAAGAAGGTACTGATCGCCTCCGGCTTGCGTTATGACCTCGCGGTGGAGTCGCCGGAGTACGTTAAGGAGCTGGTTACTCACCACGTCGGTGGCTACCTGAAGATTGCTCCAGAGCACACCGAAGAAGGCCCGCTGACCAAGATGATGAAGCCGGGCATCGGCAGCTATGACAAGTTCAAGCGCATGTTCGAGAAGTACAGCAAGGAGGCAGGCAAGGAGCAGTACCTGATTCCGTACTTCATCGCCGCGCACCCCGGTACTAGCGACGAGGACATGATGAACCTCGCCCTGTGGCTGAAAAGCAGCGGTTTCCGTGCCGATCAGGTGCAGGCGTTCTACCCGTCGCCGATGGCCACTGCCACGGCCATGTATCACTCAGGTAAAAACCCACTGCGTAAAGTCACCTACAAGAGCGACGGCGTAGCCATCGTCAAGAGTGATGCGCAGCGTCGCCTGCATAAGGCTTTCTTGCGCTATCACGATCCGAAAGGCTGGCCGATGTTGCGCGAGGCGCTGATTCGCATGGGTCGTGCCGACCTGATTGGGCCAGGCAAAAACCAGCTTATTCCGCTGCATCAGCCGGCGACCGACAGTTACCAGAGCGCACGCCGGAAGAATTCGACGCCAGCCGGTAGCCATAAGGTTGGCAAAGAAACCAGCACGCGCATTCTGACCCAGCACACGGGTTTGCCACCGCGCGCCAGCGATGGCGGTAATCCGTGGGACAAGCGCGAAGAAGCCAAGGCAGCGGCGTTGGCGCGTAACAAAGTAGCTGCCAAAGAACGCAGCGATGCGAAGAAAAACCCGGGTAAAAAAGGCCCTAAACGGGCACCCGCCGTACCGCGCTAAAATTGCCTGAAGTTGCCAAGCGCCAGCCATCGAGCTGGCGTTTGGCTTTCTGTCGCCTACTAAAAATGCAGGTTGACGTTAACGGCAGTGTTCGTAACAATCGGTTACTGTCTTTGTACGCCCGTGCCATTTTGACGCAGGCTACGTTTATCGGGGTGGCTTTTGGCCGCTCGGAAGGCATGAGGCAAGCCCTGCTGTATCTGCGAGTGGTTTGTTGGTGTTCGCTTGAACGCCAGCAGGTCATGAGCAGCCGAGAGACAAAAATAATTAGGTCGACCGCCCGCGTCGACCAATGATCTTGGCCGTTATGAGAGGTACACCGCGAATGAATCCCCTTGTGCGTAATAATCCCTTGCTTGGCCGTCCCTTGCAGGCTGGTGCCGCCATTGGCCTGTTGGCGTTGCTGGTAGCCAGCTCGGCTCAAGCTGTCGATGTCAGCCTGCTGGATGATCAGATCAATGGCTCCCTCGATACCACGCTGTCCTACGGCAGCGTCTGGCGTGTTAGCGGTCGGGATGATGTGTCCGACATCAATACTGATGATGGCAACCGTAACTTCGATACCGGCCGGGTTTCTGAAGTGTTTAAGGTGACCTCGGAGCTGCTGCTCAACTACCAGAACTACGGTGCTTTTGTCCGTGGTACCGCCGCCTACGACACCCAGATCAAAGACAAACATAACGATTACTACAGCACTACAGGCGGTGTTGAGCGGCCCAGTCAGGCCTATCCCAATGACAATCACTTCACTCAGGACACCCGTGATGCGGCCAGTAATGCCGAAATTCTCGATGCTTACGTGTTCGGCAACTGGGAGGTGTTTGATCGTCCGCTGAGCGCTCGCGCCGGTAATCAAGTGTTCAACTGGGGCGAGGGTGTGTTTTACCGCGGCGGGATTAACACCACTAACCCGCTGGACGCGGCTAAGTTTCACATTCCAGGGTCTGAATTGAAGGAAGTGCTTGTGCCGTTGCAGGCGCTGAGCTTCAACCTCGGGCTCACTGACAACCTGTCGATGGACGCCTACTACCAGTGGAATTGGAAGGAAACCACCCTGGATGCGGTGGGGAGTTACTACTCCACTACCGACCTGTTTGGGCCGGGGGGCGACACGGCCTACACAATAAGTAAGGACCTTGCACCGCTTATGCCTTTGTACGGTATGGCAGGGCTTAACAATACATATATTAACTCAAATACCGGGACCTTTAAGGTGGCTAATATCGGTCAAGATATTCAGGCCCGTGATGGCGGTCAGTGGGGGGCTGCCTTTCACTATATCGCCGAGGAGCTTAACTCCACAGAGTTTGGTTTGTACTTTGTTAATTACCACGCCAAAGAGCCAACAGTTGCGATTGACTTGAGCGAGTATCATGGTTCGGATTGGGCTTCGATAGCCGGTAACGGCATTCCTGCTATGTATGTTCCGGCAATGGCCACTATCGACATGGCCTCGCAAGCTGTCGCGCGTCGTGATTATGTTGAAGATGTGCGCATGTACGGTGTGAGCTTCAATACAACACTGGGTAATGCTTCTGTTTCTGGTGAGGTGTCCTACCGACCTAATGCGCCAATTAGTATTGCCGCGACGGATGATCTGTTGGGCGATTTGCTTGGTCAGGGTGTCAATGGCAATGGGTTGACTAGTGCAGGGACTTCAGAGTGCGCTGAAGTTTCCGGCAAGCAGTTATGCCAAGGTAGTGTTTTTGAAAACTACCGTCGCGTTGAGATGTTCAATACATCGCTATCAACCATTTACAACTTTGGACCGATGCTTAGTTTTGATTCTTTGTTTGGTATTGCTGAATTAGCATCGCAGCATATCCGTGGTGACAGCCTTACCTATGTAGGTTTTGACGGTGTCAGTTACCAGAAGCGCAAGCTGGTCAGCACCCGCGACAAGGCCTATAGCGGCGACAACTCCAAGGGCAACCAGATCACTGCCGACAGTTACGGCGGCACCGTATTGCTGGGTGGCAGTTGGAACGACGTGTATGCCGGCATCAAGTTGTCGCCCTACGTGGCTTATCAAAATGACTTCAAGGGCAACTCCGACCTGACCGGCAACTTTAGCGAAGGCAGCAAGGCATACACCTTGGGGATGGACGCCAGCTACCTAAACAGTTTCGAGGTGGGCCTGGCCTACACCGACTATTTAGGTATCAACAGCCTGTATGACCGCGACTTCGTGTCGCTCAGCGGCAAATACGCGTTCTGATGCCTCAGCCTCGGTTGGCAAAAGCTGGCCGAGGCATTTTGCTTTTGGAGATTGACCCTATGACCAAAACTCTTTCCCTGCTGGTGGTGGCCATCGCCTTCGGCATGGCTGCCGGCAATAGCTTGGCGGCGGTATCGGCCGAGCAGGCCAGCGCCCTGAAAAGCCAACTCACGCCTCTGGGCGCGGAAAAAGCCGGCAACGCTAACGGCAGTATTCCCGCCTGGAGCGGCGGGTTGACCAAGGCTCCGGCAGGCTATCAGGGGCCTGGCAGTCATCACCCGGATCCGTTCGCCACGGAGAAACCGCTGTTTATCATCAGCAAAGCTAACCTGGCGCAATACCAGGCCAATCTGACAGCTGGCCAGATTGCCTTGCTCAATACCTACCCGGATACGTTCCGTATTCCGGTTTACCCAAGTCATCGCAGCGCGGCGGCACCGCAATGGGTGTATGACAATACTTTTGCCAACGCCACCAGCGCCAAGTTGCTGGATGGCGGTAATGGTTTTAGCGATGCCTATGGCGGCACACCGTTTCCGCTGCCGCAGAGTGGCGTCGAGGCCTTGTGGAACCACATTGCCCGCTACCGCGGTACCTACTTGGTGCGCCGCTCCAGCGAGGCGGGAGTGCAGAGCAACGGTAATAAAACGCTAGTGACCTCGCGGGACGAGGCGTTGTTCAATTTCTATGACCCCAAGGGCAGCTACGCCGGCTTGAACAACACCTTGTTCAACTACATGTCCTTCACTACCGCGCCGGCGCGTTTGGCCGGTGGCGGAGTGTTGGTGCACGAAACTCTCGATCAGGTCAAAGAGCCGCGTCAGGCTTGGGCTTACAGCCCTGGCCAACGCCGTGTTCGGCGGGCGCCAACGGTGGCCTATGACACGCCAGTGGAATCGGTTGATGGTATGCGTACGGTGGATGACACCGATATGTTCAACGGCTCACCAGATCGCTACAGCTGGAAGCTGCTGGGTAAGCGCGAGATCTACATCCCCTACAACAACTATCGGTTGGGCCAGCCAGGGGTGAAATATGACCAACTGCTGACACCTGGCCATATCAACCCTGAGTACACCCGCTATGAGTTGCACCGTGTATGGGTGGTTGAGGGCACGTTAAAGCCAGGTATGCGCCACGTTTACTCCAAGCGCGTGCTGTTTCTCGATGAGGACAGTTGGGGCGCGGCGGTGGTTGATCAGTACGATGGCCGTGGCGAGCTGTGGCGGGTGTCCTTGGCGTTCCTGAAAAACTATTACGAGTTACCGACCGTGTGGACCGCACTGGATACCTATTACGACTTGCAGTCGCGCACTTACAGCGTGCTTGGGCTGGACAGTGAAGAGCGCGGCACCGTGGACTTTACCCAGCCGTCACCCGGCGATGGTGGTTTCACCCCGGCGGCGATGCGGCGTAAGGCTTCACGTTAACTAACCTGCTGTCTGCTGTAACACCAACGCCTCGCTTTTGCGAGGCGTTGGTGTTTATGGCGCAGTTATTCTGGCTGTGACGCGCGGCTGTTATGGAAGGCGAAGGTATTGCGACCGCCATTCTTGGCGGCGTACATGGCGCGATCGGCGTGTTGCAACAGGCGTTCGGCGTTGTCGCCATCTTCCGGGTAGCGGCTGATGCCGATACTGGCGCGCACGTGCAGCTCATGTCCGTCGATATGCAGTTTGTTTTGGAAACGCTCGTGCAGTTTCTGCACAATCCGGCGGATGTCCTGCGCGTTATCCATCACATTGAACAGAATCACAAACTCATCGCCGCCCAAGCGCGCCACGGTGTCCACGTCGCGGGTTGCCGAGCTGAGCAGGCGCGCCACCGCCTTGAGCACCTCATCGCCGAGCGCGTGACCGAGGCTGTCGTTGATCTCCTTGAAGTAGTCCAAGTCAATAAACAACAGTGCTAGCGGCTGCTGGGTGCGCTTAGCATTGGCAATGGCCTGTTGCAGGCGCTCGAAGAACATCCGCCGGTTGGGTAGGCCCGTCAGGGGGTCGTGTTGGGCTAGGTGATCAAGGGCATTGCGGCTTTCGTTGAGTTCGTTCAGGTGCTCAACGATTTCTTGCTGCATCCTTTGGAAGCTGCGCGCCAGTTGACCCAGCTCATCCTGGCGGCGCAGCGGTAACGGGCTGACGCTGCGGTCTTTGGAGAAACGCTGAATGGCCTTGATCATTTCGTGCAGCGGACGCGTCATGGCGCGTGCGGCGACTGCCGAGAGCAGCACGCTGAGTAAGCTCAGGAGGGCTACGATCTTGGCGATGTTCCAGCCGAGGATGCCGATATCACGCACGACAAAGTCAGCCGGCTGGGACAGCCCGAGGATCACCTGACGTTTACCTGCATCGTCGTCGAGGGGGAGGCGCACAAAGGCGCTAATCAGTTCGCGGTCAGCGCTGTTGTGCTCAATGCGGGTGGTCACCAGTGTGCTGCTACTGCCATTTAGCAGGCGCCCAATATTGGCAAAATAGTCTTGCAGGAGAATACGTTGACCGCGGTCGAAGCCGAAGGTCAGGCTGCTGTCGGGGTGAATGAGAATGTCGCCGGCTTCGTTGCTCAGGTACACCTCGTACTGCGCGGGCAGGTCGGCCTTAAGCTGTTTAAACAGCTTGTTAAGATCGATGTTCAGGACAATTAGGTTACTAATCTCGGCTTTGTCGGTGTCACTGGGGCCAGAGATGGTCAGGGTTGGCTTGTCGAGACCGGAGTGAGCGCCTTGCTCGTGGTTGATCACGATGGAGGATAGGCGCACCTGACCAGGCTTGAGATTTAGGGCTTCGAATACATAAGGAAAGTGGGCTTTCTCTTGCAGTTGCGGGCCGTCCACACGGATTAGCTGCTGGCCGTCACGCTCAACGCGCACGCGCTCCTTGCCGTGCTCGGCAATGCCGATGAGACGAATTTGCAGGTACTCAGGGTGCACCCTGAGCAAGCTGTTGAAAGTTGCCGCTAACTCATCGCCGGCAGCTGAGTTGCTGGTTGGCAGATCACTGAGTTGACGGGTTTCCGGCAAGGTGGTGAGCAGCCGTACATCTTGGCTGGCGCCCGCCAAGCTGGCTTGCAGGCTGCGGCCAAGCACTTGAGTGGCCGTCAGTAAGTCACGCTCGGCAGCGTCCAGCAGCATGCTCCGGCTGCTGTTGTAGGAGTAATAGCCTGTCAGTCCAGCCACCAAAATGCCGAACACCGCCAGCAGGCTGGCGAGCTTGAAACGCATGCTAAACGTCATGGCGTATCCAGGTTAGGTAGGCTGTCACCTGAGCGAATGCGGGTCCACAGGCGTGCCCGGCGAGCAGCGTCCTCGACCGGCTCAAGCCAGACGATTTTGTCCAGATTGCTGCTTTCTGCGGGTGCCTCCAAGGTGTTGGCCAGGCCTTGGCGGCGGCTCAGCTCCTTGCTGAATCGCGGCTCTAGGGTGAAATTGATCCACTTTTGCGCCAGCTGGGGGTTTTTCGCCCCGCGACTAATCGCCCAGCAATCGAGCCATGCTAGCGCGCCTTCCTTGGGTATTACGTAGCCGACATCGGCTCCAGCATCCTGCAGCAGTTTGAGCTGTTGCCGGCCATAGTTGGCGTACAGCAAGGCGATCTTATGGTCGCGAAATAGGCTGACCGACTCTTCTGGCGAGTTATAAAAGGTCAGTACGTTGTGGCGCAGTTCGATCAGTTTGGCGCTGGCGCTGGGGAAGTCTTGGTCGGCAATCTTAAAGGGTTTACGACCTTGCAGTAGGCGGGCGATCGAGTAGTTATGGCTGCTGCCGTCATAGGCCAACACTCGGCCTTGGTAGTGCGGGTCCCACAGACTTGCAAGTGAGTCAGGCGGGCTGGAGAACTGCTGGCGATCGTAGATCAGACCCATTTCCGCATAGGTATAAGGGATGGCGTAGGTGGCTGCCCCCTGGGTGATCCCGGGGATGCTTTGCAGGTTACGGAAGCGCCAGAGCTGACGCTTGGTATTGGGCATGTGGCTGGCTTGCAGAGGTTGCACCAGCTGCTGGTCGATGTAGTACTTGATCTCTGCGGTGTTGGCGGCGAATACATCGTAATTGCCGCCCTGGTTAACGCTGAGCTGCTCGCGCAGGCTGTCGTCGCTATTAACCAAGCTGACCTCCACCTTAACCCCATAACGCTCGGCAAACTCCTGCACCAAGTCGCTGTCGGCATAGCCGGGCCACGTGAGAATGCGCAGGGTTTCCTCTGCCAGCAGTGGTCGGCTAGTCAGGCAGAAGACGGTCAGGAGCAGAGGTAGCCACAGATGGCTGAGAGTGCGGTTTGACTGCATGGGCTAAACCAAGAATTTGCTTTTCTTGCAGTCTATACGGTGTTTGCTAGGCAGGGGCAAGACTGTGCTTGGGCGGCCTGTTGAGCACCAAGCGAAGAGCGCGGGCGGGCGTGTCAACCAGCGCCCGCCGTAATTAATATTTCTCGGCGATCACCCGGAATGGGTAGTTGTTTGCCTTGGCCTTACCAATCTTGCGCTTTGGTAGTTTGATGGCTTTTTCTTTCGGCAACTCTTCGTACGGCACGTGCTCCAGCAGGTGGCTGATAACGTTTAAGCGCACGCGTTTTTTGTCCTCGGAGGGGGCGACAAACCAAGGTGCCCAAGAGGTGTCAGACGCGGCGAACATATCGTCGCGGGCTTGGGTGTAATCGTCCCAGCGGTTGTAGGACTTGATGTCCATGTCCGTGAGCTTCCACACCTTGCGGCCATCGGTGATGCGGCTTTCCAAGCGCCGGCTTTGTTCTTCTGGGCTGACTTCCAGCCAGTATTTGAGCAGGATAATGCCCGAGTCGACGATGCTGCGCTCAAACAGCGGCACGCCTTCGAGAAACTTAGCGCTCTGCTCTTGCGTGCAAAAGCCCATAACCCGCTCGACGCCAGCGCGGTTGTACCAGCTGCGGTCAAAGATCACTATTTCGCCAGCGGCTGGCAGATGCGCTACATAGCGCTGCATATACATTTGGCTTTTTTGCCGCTCGGTAGGCGCCGGCAGCGCGACCACACGAAACACCCGTGGGCTGACGCGTTCGGTAATCGCCTTGATCGTGCCGCCCTTGCCGGCGCCGTCACGGCCTTCAAACACAATCACCACTTTCAGGCCCTTGGCCACGACCCACAGTTGCAGTTTGACCAGCTCAATGTGCAGCCGCTCCAGCGCTTTGTCGTAGTCTTTGCGGCTGAGTTTTTGCGTGGCCTGCTCAGTATCGTGTTGTGTTGGTGGTTTTTTTTTGTGCTTTGCCATCTGTGCCTCCAATGCGGGTCAGGGGTGCTGCGTCAGTCCGTGCGTCGCGGTCAGGGCTGGCGTTGCCCGGCCCACTGGGCGGCGACAGCCGGCTGCCAACTACGCAACGACTCTAATACGATTTCTCCACTCTGGCTGCTGAGCAGCATCTGTCGGTGTTCGCTGCGGCCAAAGCCTTCGCTTACCAAGTGATCGAGAAAGCTGCAAAGCTTGTTGAAGAAGCCATTGAACTCCATTACGCCTAGCGGCTTTTGATGATAGTCGAGCTGGCCCTAGGTCCAGACTTCGAAGAGTTCTTCCAGGGTGCCGAGGCCGGCCATCAGGCCGATGTGGCATAGGCCTGATCATGGCTCGTTCGAGCAGCGCAAAATACACAAATGCAGCGCAGTTGCATGCTCACCTCCTTGAGTTGTAACCATGTTGCGTCATGGGTATGGCCGCAGCTTTTATACTCGGCAAGTTAACGCCAAGGCCTGCAACTGGCGAGCGGTCAGCCATTGCCTGACGGTTTTTGCTGGGCGAGGGTCGAGGATTGACCTCGTGGCGGTGCAGTTAAGGCTTGGGTCGCGCCGGGCTGTCGGGGGCTTCGGGTTTGCCCAGACCTTGCCAGTGTTTGCCGCCGACCATAATAAAACGCAATTGCTGAGTGATTTTGGCTTGTGCGGTTAAGTGTGCCGGCAGTGACTCGGCGGGCGGGTCGATCAGTTCTGGCAGGGTGGCGAACACGGCTTTGACCACCAGATCGGCGACCACATCCATGGCCGCATCATCCAGCTGAGGCATGCGATTCATGAGCTTCAGGTCGGCTGCCAGGTCATCGGTGATGCGCTGGCGCAGCTCGGTGAGAATCTGCCGCACTGGCTGCGAGCCGCCGTATTGCTCGCGGGCGAGAAACAGAAACTGGGCGCGGTTAGCGGCCACTGAGTCGAGAAAGATGCGCGTGCTGGCTTCGATCATGCCGCCTAGCTCGAACTCATTGCGGCGTACTTGGCGCAGGGTATCGCGAAAGGTTTCGCCCACCTCAGCGACCAGCGCTAGGCCCAGCTCGTCCATGTCATGAAAGTGCCGGTAGAAAGCAGTGGGCACGATGCCGGCGGCACGGGTGACTTCGCGCAGGCTCAGGCTGCCAAAGCCACGGCCGCCGTCCATTAAAGTGCTGGCCGCAGCCATTAAGGCCTGGCGGGTTTGCTGTTTTTGAGCGGCGCGGGGAGAAGACATGGCGACACAGCATCCTGAGTAACGGCCTGCACTTTAGCAAAAGCACTCGCGCGACGTCGAACCCTTGGCTGGCCGTTTACTGATTTAAGTGAACAGTTGTTGACTGAAATCTGACTTTTCTGGCATTTTGGTGAACAAATGTTCACTGAGATAGAGCCGATGGCCCTGATTCCTTTTGCTTGGATGCGTGCCGCCACGCCGCTGTTGGCGCCATTACGGCGGCTAACGAGCAGCGCGTGGTTGCGCGAGGCCGATGTCGACCTACTCCTGCAGACGCTGCACCCCGCGTGGCGGCTGAACCGGGTGATGGCGCAAGTCGAGGCCCGCGAGTGGGTGGCTGAAGACATGCTGGCGCTCACATTGCGTTGCAACGGCAACGCCCGCGACTGGCAGGCGGGCCAGCACGTGCAGCTGTATTTGGCGCAGGAGGGTATTCGCCTGAGTCGCAGCTACAGCCTGACAGCCGTGCATGCCGACGGCCGGATCGAGTTAGCGATCAAGCGCCAGCCCGGCGGCCGTCTGTCCAACCAGTTACTTGACCATCTGCCGGTGGGCCAAGTGCTGGAGCTGGGCCAAGCCAGTGGCCACCTGCGTTGGCCAGCGCAAAGTGATGGTGTGCTACTGCTGGCCGCCGGCAGCGGTATCACACCGCTCTTGGGCTTGCTGCGCGAAGCCTTGGCCCAAGGCTTCGCTGCGCCGGTGACGCTGTTGCATTACGTCCGTCAGCGCAGTCAGCGCGCGTTTAGTCGCGAGCTGCACAGCTTGATGAGCCAATACCCGAATCTGCGGGTGCGTTGGGCGATCAGCGGTGAGCCGGCGCAGGCCGATGAGCTTGCGGGGCGTTTTCAGCCGACTCATCTGCACGATATGCCGGGCAGCAGCTTGCTGGTGTGCGGCCCCTATGGCTTTGTCGCCAGCGTACGTGAGCAGTGGGGCGGTGAGCTGCAAGCAGAAGCCTTTAGCCTGCCGGTTAGCGACGCGCCCGCCAGCACCCCCGCGTTGCAGCTGCAGTTTGCCCGTAGCCAGCTGTCGGTGACGGGCGACAGCGCGAGCAATCTGTTGCTGCAAGCCGAGGCCCATGGTCTGCGGCCGATCCATGGTTGTCGTCAGGGCATTTGCACCACCTGCACCTGCACGCTGCTCAGTGGCACGGTGCGCGACTTGCGTAACGGCCAGCTGCACAGCGAGCCCGGCCAACCCATTCGTATCTGCGTCAGCGTCCCCCAAGGCGATGTCGTGGTTGATCTATGAAGGTGTCACCCATGCGCGAAGACCGTCAATTATCCCCAGCTGAGCTGGATGCGTTCGGCGCCGAGTTGGATGCCCTGCGCAACCGCACCTTGGCCGACCTTGGTGCGGTGGATGCGCGATATATCCGTCGTATTCGCACGGCGACTCGGCTCAGCGCCGCGGCGGGGCGGTTGTTGCTACTGGCCGGCTGGTTCCCGCCGACCTGGCTGCTCGGCAGTCTATTGCTCGGGCTGGCGAAGATTCTCGACAACATGGAGCTCGGCCACAACGTTATGCACGGTCAGTACGACTGGATGAACGACCCCGAGCTGAGCGGGCGTACCTTTGAATGGGATATCGCCGGCCCCGGTGATTTTTGGCGGCACACCCACAACCATATTCATCACACCTACACCAACGTGCTGGGTATGGATGACGACATTGGTTACGGCGTGGTGCGTCTGTTTCCCGAGCAGCGCTGGCGGTCTTACTACCGCTGGCAGCCGCTGTGGGTGACGATTCAGGCGCTGCTGTTTCAATACTCGGTGGCAGTGCAACACCTGCGTCTGGATCAGTATTTTAAGGGGCGCATGAGTCGCGAAGAGCTGCGCCCGCTACTCAAGCAGTTCAACGGTAAAATCGCTCGGCAGTGGGCCAAGGATTACCTGTTCTTCCCGCTGCTGGCGTTGCTGCTGGGGGCCAATGCCTTGGCGGTGCTGGCGGGCAACGTGGTGGCGAATTTGCTGCGCAACCTGTGGACCTTTGCGATTATTTTCTGCGGCCACTTTACTGCGCAGGCGGCGGTGTTTCCGGCCAGTGTGTTAGAGGGGGAGAGTCGTGGGCATTGGTACCTGCGGCAGATGCGTGGCTCCAGCAACCTAGAGGGCGGCCGGTTGTTTCATATTCTCACCGGCAACCTTAGCCATCAGATTGAGCACCACTTGTTTCCCGACCTACCGGCGCGGCGCTATGCCGAACTGGCCGTGCAGGTGCGCGAGATCGCCCAGCGCTATGGGCAGACGTATAACAGTGGCAGCTTTGCTGCGCAGTTCGGCTCGGTGTTACGGCGCATCTGGGTGTATCGCTTGCCGAATGCCGAGCAAGCGCAGACTGCTCGTTGAATCATGGCTGTTCAAGCGCCGCTGTTAGCGCTTGAAGACTGTCGGCACGGCCATCAGTGCCAAGCCCAATAGCCAGATCAGCCACAGCTGATCAATCACGTAGGGATACAGCAACAACGCCAGGCCACTGCAGAAGGCGGCTTGGCGTTGCTGCTTTTTGCCATATATCAGGTAGCCGACGCCGATTGAGCTAAACAACAGGCCGCTAAGCAAAACTGCCGTGTCCATGTGCGTCCCCGACTTACTGCTGTTGTTCCAGACCTTGCTGCAGGCGTTGTTGGTTCAGCGCATTGGCCTGCTCAATCTGTGTTTTCAGCTGCTGCATTTGCTCTTGAGCTTGCTGCGCCTGCTTGGCTTGTAAGGTCGCGGTGGCGGCGGTTTCACCCAGGCCGCAGGCGCTCAGGCTAATCACAAGGCACAGGCTAAGGCTGAGGCGTAGAGGGGACATAAGGTGCTCCGCTGAGTGAAATTACAGGCGCCAGATTAACAGCCGTGAGGAGCGCCAGTCGTGCAGCTCAATCAGCTGATCGGGCGCTACGTCGGGAATCGTGAAGGTGTTGCTGATCAGCAAGGCGCCGGCGGCCATTTCACTGCGCGCCTTGGCCCATAAGCGTGGCATGGGCGCAGGTGAAAGAAAGCAATACACCACGTTGAACTCCGCCAACGGTTGCTGCCAAAGATTGCGGTAGCGGATCTGGCAGTTGCGCCGTGGCAGACAGCGCAGCCACGCCAGCAGGAACACCAGTGGCGCGGTTTCCACGCCGACAAAGTGCGCCTGTGGGTAGCGTTTCGATAACTTCGCGAGAGCACCGGCCAGACCGCAGCCGAGGTCGATAAAACGTAAGTTGGCCGGCAGCGCTGCCAGTAACTGTTCCAGTTCGCGGAGAGTGTTTTGCCCGCTCAGGTACAGCGGCACCCGTTCGCGCAGGCTGTTCCAGTTCAACAGCAACAGCAGCACAAAGGCGCTGAGCAACAGTGCCGGCGGTAGCTGTTGGCCGTTTAGCAGCAGCAGGCCGGGGACAAACAGCAGGTTGATCGGCAGCCACCAAGCAGACAAGCCCAAGCGCTTGCCGAGCACCGCGGCCAGCAGACCTTGCAGTAATCCGGCGCTGAGTAGGCTGGGGCGATACGCCAGCAGGTGGTGAGCCACCCACAGCAGCGCGATTACGATTGCGAGGGCGGCCAGTTGTGCCAGCAGCGCGCGCAAGGCGGGGTGGTGCAGGGCAGTAGGCAGAGCGGGCATCGGGCAATCAATCGGCAAGAGGGTGACGCGACTCTAGCACTTAAGCTGCGCTTGCCAAATAACGGCTAAAGCGGCGCCTCAGCCATAACGCTTCTTCGCCTCAATCGCTAAGCCGCTGCCGATGCTGCCGAACACATTGCCTTCCACATGGCGAGCATTGGGTAGCAGCGCGGCGATCTGCTGGCGCAGGGCTGGGATGCCGCTGGAGCCGCCGGTGAAGAACACCGTATCGACCTGCTCCTCGCGTACGCCAGCATCGTTGAGCAGTTGACTGACGCTGCCGCGCACCCGTTGCAACAGGTTGTCGATGGCCAGGTTGAAACCGGCGCGGGTCAGTTCGACGCCGAGGTCGGCTTCGATGCGCTCTAGCGACAGGTGCAGGCGCTCGCTGTCGCTTAAGGCAATTTTGCTGTCTTCAATCTGCATGCCCAGCCAGTGTCCGGCGCGTTGTTCAATCAACTTGAACAGGCGGTCGATGCCCGTTGGGTCGACGCTGTCGTAGCGCATGCTTTTTAGCGCCAGCTGGGATTTTTGTGCGTACACCGCATTGATGGTGTGCCAGGTGGCGAGGTTCAGGTGCACGCTGGTGGGCATCGGTGCGTCGCTCTTCATCCGGCTGCCGTAGCCGAACAGCGGCATCACCGCCTGTAAGCTCAGCTGCTTGTCAAAGTCGGTACCGCCAATGTGCACGCCGCCGGTGGCGAGGATGTCGTCATGCCGTTCGGCGTGCATATGCCGCTCGGGCGCCAGGCGGATCAGTGAGAAGTCTGAGGTGCCGCCGCCGATGTCGACGATCAATACCAGCTCTTCCTTGCTAATGCCGCTCTCATGGTCGAAAGCCGCGGCGATCGGTTCGTACTGGAACGACACATCCTTAAAGCCGCTGCTCTTGGCCACACCGGCGAGCGTGTCGGCGGCTTCTTTGTCGGCCTTCTCGTCATCGTCGACGAAGAACACTGGGCGGCCAAGTACCACCTGCTCAAAGGGCCGTTCGGCAATCACTTCGGCACGTTGCTTGAGTTCGCTGATAAACAGGCCAAGGATTTGCTTGAACGGTACGGCGCTGCCCAGCACTGTGGTTTCGCTTTTCAGCAGCTTGGAACCCAGCAGGCTTTTCAGCGAGCGCATCAGCCGGCCTTCATAGCCTTCCAGGTACTCGTGCAGGGCCAGACGGCCGAACACCGAATGGCGCTCTTCGTAGTTGAAGAACAGCACCGACGGCAGGGTGATCTTGCCGTCTTCCAGCGCCAGCAAGGTCGGCGCCCCAGGGCGCAACCAGCCAACGGTGGAGTTGGAGGTGCCGAAGTCGATGCCGAGGGCGTTGGCTGGAAGGTCGAGACTCATGCGGCGCGTGTTCCAAAAAAAACGGCCGCGCAGTGTATGCGAGAGCGCTGCTTGGCGCTTGGCCAATTGTCGTTTACTGCGCGCGCCCGCGTTGGCAATAGGGCTTTAGTATGTGCCTTGCGCGGGCAAGCGGACGACTCACTCTAGTCCACTCGTTGCTGGAGTTAGCCATGTCTCGAATCTCACACCATCAGCTGCGCCGCGATTTGCGCGGGCTGCTCAGCGGTACTCGCTGTTATCACACCGCCTCGGTGTTCGACCCGATGTCCGCGCGGATCGCCGCTGACTTGGGCTTTGAGGTCGGTATTCTCGGCGGCTCGGTCGCCTCTTTGCAGGTATTGGCCGCGCCGGACTTTGCCCTGATCAGCCTCAGTGAGTTCGTTGAGCAGGCCACCCGGATCGGTCGTGTCGCCCAGCTGCCGGTGATCGCCGATGCCGACCACGGTTATGGCAATGCGCTTAACGTGATGCGCTGTGTGGTCGAGCTGGAGCGTGCCGGTGTCTCTGCACTGACCCTAGAAGACACGTTGTTACCGGCCCAGTTTGGGCGCAAATCCACCGATTTGATTGGTGTCGACGAAGGCGTCGGCAAGCTGCGTGCGGCGCTGGAGGCGCGGGTCGATCGCCAGTTGGCGATTATCGCCCGTACCCATGCCGGGGTGCTGGCGGTGGAGCAGGTGATCGAGCGCACCAGTGCGTATCAGCAGGCCGGTGCCGATGCTATCTGCCTGGTTGGGGTGCGCGACTTCGATCATCTGGAGCAGATTGCCGCTCACCTGCAGGTGCCCTTGATGCTGGTGAGCTATGGCAACCCGGCGCTGCGTGATGATGCGCGTCTGGCCAGTCTCGGCGTGCGTATCGTAGTCGACGGGCACGCGGCCTATTTTGCCGCGATCAAAGCCACCTACGATTGCCTACGCCAGCAACGCCAGCTGGTGTGCGGCAACGACTTGAGCGCCTCGGAGCTGGCGCACAAATACACCCAGCCCGAGGATTACTTTGTTTGGGCGCGCGAGTTTATGGACGTTAAGGAATAAGCCTTGTGTGCCGCAGTGGACCTTGCAAAACGCCGCCGTTGCGCCCATACCTGAGCATTCACAGGTCCTCAGCGGGAGACGAGCATGGCAAGCGGTTGGGCCAATGATGGCGCGGTACAGGAGCAGATCGACAGCAGCATCGAAGACGCCATTCAGCGCGCTCGCAGTCAGCTGCCTTCGGGCGAGAGCCTGAGCCATTGCGCCGAATGTGAGGCCGCAATCCCCGAGGCGCGGCGTCTGGCGATCAAGGGCGTACGCCTGTGTGTGGTCTGTCAGGCCCAGCAAGATCAGCAGCAATCGCTAGCCGGCGGCTACAACCGGCGTGGCAGTAAAGACAGTCAGTTGCGCTGAGTGGCTGGATAAAAGCCATGGTGCCTAGTCTGTTGCAGGCTCTCCCGGCTAAGTGGCATAGCGGCGTTTGGGGCTAACTGACGGTTGGCCTGGAGCAATAAAGACACTGTTAGCAGTTTTGACCGACTGGTCAGGCCGCAGTGTCGTCGTTAGTATGCTTAGTTTGCTAACTATGAGCTGGGAATCTTTTCGTGCCGACGCGTCATCACCCTACATGGGGTCTGCTGTTAATCCTGGCTTCTGGGCTGTTGCTCGCCAGCCAAGATGCCTTGTCGAAAACCCTTACGGCGCTGTATCCGGTCCTGTTGGTGGTGTGGTTGCGCTACCTGTCGCAGAGCGTGCTGATGCTGGCTCTGTTTGCCCCGCGTATGGGCCTGGACCTGGTGCGTACTCAGCGGCCTTGGTTGCAGTTAGTGCGCGGCTTGAGCTTGGTCGCCATCACCTTATTGTTCTACAGCGCGCTGCGTTTTATTCCGCTGGGCGAAGCTACGGCAGTGATCTTTCTCGCGCCCTTGGTGGTCATCGTGCTGTCGGCCACCTGGCTGAAAGAGCACATCAGTCGCGGCCTGTGGCTGTCGGTAGGTTGTGGTTTATGTGGCGTGATGCTGATCGTGCGCCCCGGTGGCGCGCTGTTTACCCCGGCGATTCTGCTGCCGCTGGGTGCGGCGTTGTGCTTCGGTCTGTATCAGCTGCTGACTCGCAGACTGAGCGCCACCGACCATCCGGCCACCAGTAATTTTCTCTCCGCTATGGTTGGTACTCTGAGCATGAGCGTGCTGTTGCCTTGGCACTGGCAGACGCCGACGTTGGTGGATGGCCTGTTGATGGCTACCTTAGGCGCAACCGCAATGACCGGGCATATGCTGCTGACCTATGCCTATCGCTTCGGCAGCGCAGCCAGCCTAGCGCCGTTCACCTATGTGCAGATCGTTACGGCAACGCTGTTGGGTGTGGTGTTCTTCGATCACACGCCGGATCTCTGGGCGATCCTCGGCATGACGGTGATCATTCTCAGCGGCGCAGCCTTGGCGTGGGGGCAGCGTGCTGCTAGATAAGACGCATAGATGGCGTGGCGGGTTGACGCGGGTCTAGGGTTTCGGGCGCTGGCGCTTACAGCACCAGGTAGTTCTTCACCCCGGTAAAGATGATCTGCGCCGCTAAAGCACAGACGAACAGGCCCATTAATCGGCTGACAATCTGCAGACCTTGGTCGCCCAATAGGCGCTCGATCAAGTCCGAGAGGTACAGCACGATGCCCACGGTCAGGCTGGCGGCGAGGATGCCCAGCAGGGCAGGTACTTTGTCGTCCCAGTGCGGTTGGCTGACGCCCATTACCAGCAAGGCACCGATAGTGCCGGGGCCGACCGTGAGCGGAATGGTCAGCGGCACAATGGTGACGTCTTGCTGCAGATTGTCGGCCTGCACCACGGGCTTGCCTTGGGCCATGCCCAGCGCCGAAATAAACAGCACGGAGCCGGCGCCGATGCGGAAGGCATCAACGGTAATGCCGAACACATCAAAGATGCTCTGGCCGAACAGATACAGCAGCACGCTGGAGATCAAGGTGCCTGCGGCCACCTTCCACGCCAGACGCTTGCGCTCCTTGACGGTGTAACCACGGGTCAAGCCGATAAAGCATGACAGGACAAAGAACGGGCTGTAGAGCACCAACATCTTCAAGTACAGGCTGAACAGCGTGGGCAGCATTGGTGGTGCTCTCGGTCGGTCGGTGGGCGGCGGGTCAGTGCGATGCTTGGTTATATTCGGGGCTGTTGCGCCGGTCACGCTCGGCAGCCCAGTGCTCGATCAGTTCGCGCAGTTGCGACAGTTCTACCGGCTTGGCCACGTGGCCGTCCATGCCCACCTGACGGGCGCGCTCTTTGTGCTCGGACATGATGTGCGCGGTTAGAGCCACCACCGGGGTGCGCGGCTGCTGTTCGCGGGCTTCCCACTCACGCAGCATCTGCGTTGCGGTAAAACCATCGAGCACTGGCATTTCACAGTCCATCAGCACTAGGTCGTATTGCTGTGCCTGCATGGCGCGCAAGGCTTCTTCGCCATTGCTGGCAGTGTCCGGGGTGAGGTTGAGCTTGTTGAGCATGCCGCGGATAACTTTGGTCGAGATGCTGTTGTCTTCGGCCACCAGAATGCGGAAGTCGGCGGGAATTTGCGCTTGCGGCGCTGCTGACTGCGGGCTGTACATCAGGTTGCTACTGCTAACGCCTTGCTTACGTTGACTGAGTTCGTCGGCCAGCGTGGTTTTTAGGGTGTAGCCGGCCACAGGCTTGGCCAGGATGCGTTTGATCCCGGCATTGCGCGCGATGATTTTGCTCGGCGCGTTGCTGATGCCGGTGAGCATGATGATCAGAATGTCGTGGTTGAGGCTCGGGTCTTCTTTGATCTTGGCGGCCAGTTGCATGCCGGTCATGCCGGGCATGTCCTGATCGAGCAGAACCACATCGAAGTATTCGCGCAGGTTGGCTTTGGTGCGCAGCAAGGCCAACGCTTCTTTGCCTGAAGCGACGGTGGTGGCGCTCATGCCCCAGCTGGTGCATTGCTGTTGCAGCACCTTGCGGCAGGTATCGTTGTCGTCCACCACCAGTACGCGGGCATCCTGCAACTGTTGGTCGAGGGCGCTATCAGGCTGCTGTAGGCGTTCGCTGTCCAGTGGCAGACTCAGCCATAGGGTGTTGCCCTGCTGGTTGCCACTTTGTACGCCAAATTCGCCGGCCATCAAGCGGACTAGCTGGCGCGCGATGATCAGGCCAAGACGGCCGCCGAGCTTGTTGCTGTCGAGGAAGTCCTTGCTGCGCAGCTCGGTGGTCAGCAGCGCTTGCCGCTCGTCGGCCCGCAACGGCTGACCGCTGTCCTGCACTGCAATGCGTAGGCGCGGGGTTGGGTCGCCTTGGTCGAGCGCGGCCACCAGTAGAATTTCACCTTCGTCGGTCTGCTTGAAGGCGTTGTCCAGCAGGCTCAGCAAGGCTTGGCGTAAGCGTGTTGGATCGCCGCTGATAACCCGTGGCACTTGCGGCTGGATAAAGCTGATGAGCTCGACCTTTTGCTGCTCGGCCTTGGCGCGGAAGATTGCCAGGCAATCTTCAATCAGGGCGTTGAGGTCGAACTGCACATCGTCCAGTTCGATTTGCCCGGATTCGAGCTTGGAGATATCAAGAATTTCATTGATCAGGGTGAGCAGTTCGTTGCCGGCGCTGTGGATGGTTGCCACATAGTCGCGCTGCTTGCTCGACAGCGGCGTGCCCAGCAACAGCTCGGTCATGCCCAGCACGCCATTCATGGGCGTGCGAATTTCGTGGCTGATCTTGGCCAAGAACTCGGCTTTGGCTTTTAACTCGGCGCGGTTGCTGGCGAGATTGCAGCTGGCGCTGACGTCGTCCTCAGCGATGCTGCGCTGGCGTTCGCTAAGGGCCATGCTGAGCAAAAAAACGCAGAGGGTAGCGGCGGCTAAGACGGCGCACGCTAGCCATTCCGACTGGACTTGCCAGTAGCCGAAATACATCGGCAGAGCGCCACAAAAGGCTGCGCAAAACACCAGTAACGCCAGGGTGAACAAGCGCGCTGGACGGTAACCGTGGCGCCAGTGGTAGAAGGCGATCAGCAAGATGCTCAGCGTACACACGGCAATCAGGGCATAGATCAGCTGGTTGAATTGCAGATCAGTGGTGAGCATCAGCAGGGTGGCGGTCAGACCAATCAGCAGCATTTCACCCCAGATCAGTTTGTTCAGTGGCGTAGTCGGGCAGACCTGCCGAAAGAAGCTGGCGGTAAAGCCCAGGGTGCAGAGCAGGCTGAGCAGAACGCTCAGGTTAAGAATGCTCGACTGCGCGGTTTGCCACGCGCCTAGCCACGGTGTGGTGATGCCTAGCAGCGTCAGGCCAGCAAACAGCACCGCCAGTTCGGTGGCGGCCAACCAGAGGGTGCTGAGCGTGCGCACATAGGCAAAACGCAGCAGGTTATACAGCGCCAGCATTAACAGGCTGCCGAGCAGGGCACCAAACAGAATGGCACTCCGATCATCGGCGGCTAGGTCGGTAGTGGCTTGCAGGCTGATATCCGGGCGCAGGGCTTGTTCGGAACTTAAGCGTAAGTACAGATCAATAGGCTGCTCGCTGATCGGCAGCGGCAGGAGAAAGTCGCGACTGGCCAGTGGGCGGCTACTCAAAGGCAGCTTATTACCGGTACGGGTGTGGCTCAGTAGGCGGTCGTTCTGCCACAGGTACAGGTCGAGGTAGTCGAGAAACGGCGAGAATACCCGCAGCACTTGTTGCTGCTGGCTGGGTGGTAGGCGCAGATGTAGCCATGTGGCCGATTGCCCGCCAGGGGTGTAGAGCTGATTGAGTGCTTGAGGGGTGAACAGTTCGCGCTGTTCGGGGCGACGAATGTCGTCGATCTGCAGCCGAGCTTGGTTGTCGAGTAGCGAGCTCCAGCCTTCCTGCGCCTGAACGCTAAGCGGGCTGAGCAGCATCAGTAGCAAACTGAGGCAGAGTCCTGTGGCAATCCTGAGCCGCGGCACGGGCGAAATCCCTTCGTTATGAGTGCTCAGATTATAGCCAGACAAGTGCCTAGCGGTAATCCGCAAAAGGTCATGCATCCAGTCAGATATGCGACCTATTGCAGAGTACCGCTAAGCGCGGTCGATCAGTCTTCGCCGCGTTCGCGGGCAATGGCGCGATAGCCAATGTCGCTACGGTAGAAACAGCCATTCCAATCGATCTGTTTGACCAACGCATAAGCCTGTTGCTGCGCTTGGCTAACGCTGTCGCCCATTGCGGTGGCGCAAAGCACGCGACCACCGCTGGTGACGATCTGGCCGTCCTTTAGCGCAGTGCCGGCATGGAACACTTTGCCTGGCAAGGCGGCGGCCTGGTCTAGGCCATTGATTACATCGCCTTTGGCGTAATCGGCGGGATAACCGCCGGCAGCGAGGACGATACCGAGGCTCGGGCGCGGGTCCCACTGCGCTTCGACCTTGTCCAGCGCTTCGGCAAACGCCGCTTCTATCAGCAGCACTAATGAGGACTGCAAGCGCAGCATCACCGGCTGAGTTTCCGGGTCGCCGAAACGGCAGTTGAACTCGATGACTTTCGGGTTGCCGGCCTTGTCGATCATCAGTCCGGCATACAGGAAGCCGGTGTAGACGTTGCCCTCGGCAGCCATGCCGTTAACGGTCGGCCAGATCACCAGATCCATCACCCGTTGATGCACTTCAGCGGTGACCACTGGAGCAGGCGAGTAAGCACCCATGCCGCCGGTGTTAGGGCCAGTGTCAGCATCGCCAACACGTTTATGGTCCTGGCTGGTGGCCATCGGTAGTACGTTCTTGCCGTCGACCATGACGATAAAACTGGCTTCTTCGCCGTCGAGGAACTCTTCGATGACTACGCGCGAGCCGGCTTCACCGAAGGCGTTGCCAGCGAGCATGTCGCGTACGGCGACTTCAGCTTCAGTCAGGGTCATGGCGACGATCACGCCTTTACCCGCAGCCAAGCCGTCGGCCTTGATCACGATCGGCGCGCCAACTTTTTGCAGGTAAGCCAGTGCGGGCTCAACTTCGGTGAAGTTCTGGTAGTCGGCAGTCGGGATGTTGTGGCGCGCGAGGAAGTCTTTGGTGAAGGCTTTGGAGCCTTCCAGTTGCGCCGCGCCCTTGGTTGGGCCAAAGCAGCGCAGATTGCGCGAGCGGAACAGGTCGACCACGCCGGCCACCAGCGGCACTTCTGGGCCGACGATGGTCAGGCTGACGTTGGCTGCGGCAAAGTCGGCCAGTTGCTCCAGCGCTAGCACGTCGATGGCGACGTTTTCGCACTTGGCTTCAGTGGCGGTGCCGGCGTTACCCGGAGCGACGAAGACTTTTTCAATGCGCGGGTCTTGCGCGACTTTCCACGCCAGGGCGTGTTCACGTCCGCCGCTGCCGATGATCAATACGTTCATGGTTCAAGCCTCATGTTGATCGTTCCCACGCTTTGCGTGGAAACGGCGCTGCTGGCGCTTGGCGCCTGCGGCATGGAACGCGATGCGTCCCGGGCTGCGTTCCCACGCGGAGCGTGGGAACGATCTGAAAGCCGCGACCCTCAACGAGGTCGCGATGAAGCCGGAAGAGGCAAGGCGCCTCGGGTTTCGACAAGCGGAGTTGCCTACTGGCAATGAGCATTGGCGGAACCTAAGGCAACACAGCAGATGCCGGCTTCAGTGCGGCCGATTTTAGTGCCTAAAGTGGCGCATGCCGGTAAATACCATGGCGATATTGGCCTCGTCGGCGGCGGCAATCACTTCGGCATCGCGCATCGAACCGCCTGGCTGGATCACTGCGGTGATGCCGTTGGCTGCCGCATTGTCCAAACCATCGCGGAACGGGAAGAACGCATCGCTGGCCATTACCGAGCCGGCAACGATCAGGCCGGCGTGTTCAGCTTTGATTGCGGCGATGCGGGCCGAGTTAACGCGGCTCATCTGGCCGGCGCCGACGCCGATGGTCTGGCGACCTTTGGCGTAGACGATGGCGTTGGATTTAACGAACTTAGCTACTTTCCAAGCGAAGATCAGGTCGTGCACTTCCTGCTCGGTCGGTGCGCGCTTAGTGACGATTTTCAAGTCTTCAGCTTTGATCATGCCGATGTCGCGGCTCTGCACCAGCAAGCCGCCGTTGACGCGCTTGAAGTCCCACGCGGCGCTGCGCTCGGCAGCCCACTCGCCACATTCGAGCAAGCGCACGTTGGCTTTAGCCGCCACTACGGCGCGGGCTTCGGCACTGATTTTTGGCGCGATGATCACTTCAACAAACTGGCGGTCGACGATCGCTTGCGCGGTAGCGCCATCCAGCTCGCGGTTGAAAGCGATGATGCCGCCGAAGGCCGACTCGGTGTCGGTGGCGTAGGCCAGTTCGTAGGCCTGACGGATGCCGCCTTCGCTGTCCAGCGCCACGGCTACGCCGCACGGGTTGGCGTGCTTAACGATCACGCAGGCCGGCTTAACGAAGCTTTTTACGCACTCAAGCGCGGCGTCGGTGTCAGCCACGTTATTGAACGACAGCTCTTTGCCCTGCAATTGCACGGCGGTAGAAATACTCGCTTCGCCTTTTTGCGCTTCTACGTAGAACGCCGCGCTCTGGTGCGGGTTCTCGCCGTAGCGCATTTCCTGCGCCTTGATGAACTGGCTGTTGAAGGTCTGCGGGAAGGTGCCACGGGCTTCGGTCGACAGGGTTGCAGCGCTCTGGTCGATAGTGCCTAAGTAGTTGGCGATCATGCCGTCGTAGGCGGCGGTGTGCTCAAAGGCTTTGAGCATCAGGGCGAAGCGCTCAGCGTAGGTCAGCCCGCCATTTTTCAGGCTGGCCAGCACGGCGCTGTAGTCGCCTGCGTTAACCACGATGGCCACGTCTTTGTGGTTCTTGGCGGCGGAGCGGACCATGGTTGGGCCGCCGATGTCGATGTTCTCAATCGCATCCGGCAGGCTGCAGCCAGGCTTGGCGACAGTGGCGGCGAACGGGTAGAGGTTAACCGCAACCAAGTCGATCGGCTTGATGCCGTGCTCGCTCATGATGCCGTCGTCGATGCCGCGGCGACCGAGGATGCCACCGTGGATTTTTGGGTGCAGGGTCTTTACCCGGCCGTCCATCATTTCCGCGAAGCCGGTGTAATCGGCCACTTCCACGGCTGCCACACCGTTGTCTTGCAGCAGCTTGAAGGTGCCACCCGTGGAGAGGATTTCCACGCCGAGATTTACCAGTTCGCGGGCGAACTCAAGAATGCCGGTCTTGTCGGAGACGCTGATTAAGGCGCGGCGCACAGGCAGGCGAGTGGTTTGGTCGGTCATGGTGGTTTCCATTAGGCGGTCAAAGGGTTTATCAGTAAAAAGGCCGACGCAGGGCGCCGGCCTTTTCCATCACATGCTTGGCTTACAGCAGGTCGTACTGCTTGAGCTTTTTACGCAGGGTGCCGCGATTCAGGCCGAGCAGCTCGGAGGCCTTGGTCTGGTTGCCCTTGACGTAGTTCATTACGGTTTCCAGCAATGGTGCTTCAACTTCGCTCAGTACCAGGTTGTAGACGTCAGTAACGTCGGCACCTTCCAAGCGGGTGAAGTAGTTGTGCAGCGCGCGTTCCACGTTGCCGCGCAAGGTCTGGCCTTCGGCGCTGGGCGTGTTCAGGTGCTGCTTTAAATTAACGTTGTCGCTCACCGCAATTGCCCCATCAAAGGTTGCTGCCTGAAAGCCGTTCAGCTCAGGAAAATGCTCGGTCATGGTTGTCATGCGGCCACTCCTTGTTTTTCGTTATGCCGTTCGACGAAAAACTGCCGAACGTTGGCGCACTGTGCGTCCGTGGACTCCAACCGGTTGAACTGAGCGCGAAACTCTCTGGCGCCCGGCAGTGTGGCGAGGTACCAGCCGACATGTTTGCGCGCAATGCGCACGCCCATGACGTCGCCATAGAAGGTGTGCAGAGCCGCTAGGTGCTCCAGCAAGATGCCTTCTACTTCCAACAAACTGGGTGCCGGCAGTTGCGTACCGGTCTCCAGGTAATGCGCGATCTCGCGGAAAATCCACGGTCGACCCTGTGCTGCACGGCCGATCAACAAGCCGTCGGCGCCAGTGGCGTCGAGCACTTGGCGGGCTTTGTGCGGCGAGTCGATGTCGCCATTGGCAAACACCGGCAAGGTTACCGCCTGTTTGATCGCCGCGATGGTGTCGTACTCGGCCTCACCGGTGTACAGGTCGGCGCGGGTGCGGCCATGTACGGCCAGCGCACTGATACCACTTTGTTCGGCAATTTTGGCGACGGTCAGGCCGTTCTTGTTCGCCCGATCCCAGCCGGTGCGAATCTTCAGGGTCACCGGTACATCCACGGCGGCGACCACTGCCTGCAAGATCGCGCTGACTAATTGTTCGTCCTTCATCAGCGCGGAGCCGGCAGCCTTATTGCAGACTTTTTTCGCCGGGCAGCCCATGTTGATGTCGATAATCTGTGCACCCATCTCCACATTGCGCCGCGCGGCTTCAGCCAGCATCTGCGGGTCTGCGCCGGCGATCTGTACCGAGCGCGGTTCGGCGTCGCCGCTATGGATCATGCGCAGGCTGGACTTGCGCGTGTTCCACAGGCTGACATCGCTGGTGACCATTTCCGAGACCACCAAGCCGGCGCCCAAGCGTCGACACAGCTGCCGAAAGGGCTGGTCAGTGACTCCGGCCATGGGCGCGAGAATCAACTGATTGGGCAATGTATACGGGCCGATGCGTACCGCCGACATGGGTCTTCCCTGCAGTTGGCTGGTTCGGATGAGTGCGAAAAAGGGTGGGCATGATACCCGCTCTAGATGTCCGGATAAAGGCTGATTTGAACAAATTATGAACAGCGCAAAGCTTATCGCGAATGGTTTGCTTGCGGCTGCAGGTGCCAGTATTCCGGCGCCTGCGGCTTATTCCGGCGAGTGGAAGCTGAGGCTGTAGTTCACGGCCTTGCTGCCCGGATCGAGGATGTCCAGGGCGATATGAATCGGCGTTTGTGGCGGCATTTCGGCCTGGCCAGCCAGCTCGCCAGCCAGGTACTCGCTGGGCTTGAAGCGGCGGCTGGCGAGCAGTTGGCCGTTCATGTCAGCGAAGCGCAACTCCAGCAGCGGGAAAGGCTGGGAGAAGGGTGCGCGGTTGTAGAGGATGGCATCGACCACCAGCGCGCCGGCAAACTCCGGGTGGCTACGCACCACCAAGTTGCTGCTCTTGATCAGGTTGATATCAACCTTGGACGGTAACTTGCAGCCCAATTCAGGGCACAGCTGCTCGAACCACGGGCGGTACTGATCTTGGCGTGCCAGTTCGTCGAAGTGGTAATTGATGTACTGGGTGCCGAGGGCTAGCAGGCCGAATAGATTGAGTGCCACCCAGCCAAGAGTGCGACCCCAGGGTTTTTTCTCCGGCTGTTGCCAGTCCAGTTGCAGCGGCTCTTGCTCCAAATGCAGCAGGCCTTCATCGCGCAGACTCGGCTCGTTGCGCGGGCTGCGATAGTCGTTGTCGCTGATGGCTTGCGGTTCTGGCGACTCGTCGTCGTGGTCGTCCTCTGCTTGGCTGTCGTCCTCTGGCTCCACCGCGCTTAGCGGCGGCTCATCGCGCTCAGCCTTGAGCGACTCGAAATCGGCTGGCGGCGTGTGGCTGTCAACCTGAAAGCTGTCGATGTTCAGTGCGGGTTCGCTGCGCGCGGCTGCGCTGGGAGTGGCGGCCGGCATTGCTGGTGCTGCAGGGGTGGGAGCTTCGTCGCTTGTCGGTGCGGCGCTTACGTCACTGCGCGCGGCCGGGCGGCTGTCCACTGTGCTCGGGCGTGCAGTGACCGTGTCGTTGCGTAGTAGGGTTTCGGCCCAGTCTTCGTCGTAAGCCTTGCTAGGTTCCTGGGCGCTGAGGAAGTTGCTGGCCGGATCCGGCGCGCGAGCAATGGCCAGGAAGTCTTGGGATAGCTGTTGTTCCTGCTCTTCGAGCTTGGCCAGGGCTTCATCGAGGTCGATGCTGTCGAGGTCTAGATCGTCGTGAATCCACAGGGTGTTGCTTGGCTGTTTGCCGGCGGGTGTGGCCTGTGTGCTGGCAGTAACTGCGGGTGCAGTAGGCTCTGGCGTGGCTATGGTGCTAGGCGACTGCACGTCCGGGAGCGTCGGGCGAGGCGTGGCTGGCAAGCTCGGGGCGTTTGGGCGCACCTGCTGCGGCAGTTGACTGAGCAGTTGCTGGCCGGCATTGAACACGTGCAGGCAGGCTCCGCAACGGACCGCGCCATGGGCGGCGCCCAGCTGCGCGCGACTCACGCGGAAGCTGGTGCGGCAATGGGGGCATTGGGTTACGAAGCTGTCGGTCATGCGGCGGTCCGTGCAGAGCAATCGGCTAGTTTAACTCAGGCTGATGCGTGGCGGGCATCAGTGCCGGCGGCCACTGATGCGCACCCAACCATCGCGAATGCACAGCGGGTCGAGGTCGAAGGCTTCGGCGTAGGCTGCAGCCACATCTTCGCCCTGTTCTGCGAGGATGCCCGACAGTGCCAGGCGGCCGCCCGGTTTAACCAGGCTGGTGATCTGCGGGGCCAAGGCCACGAGCGGCCCGGCGAGAATATTGGCGACCACCACGTCGGCCTGCTCGGCCGGTAGTTGCTCGGGCAGGTAGAGCGCAAAGCGGTTGGCGTCGATGCCATTGCGCTCGGCGTTGTCGCGCGAGGCGTCGATGGCCTGATAGTCGATGTCGGTGCCGACCGCGTGTTTGGCGCCCAGCAGTAGGGCAGCGATGGCCAGAATCCCTGAGCCGCAGCCGAAATCCAATACATTGCAGTCAGTTAGATCTTGGCCGTCCAGCCACTCCAAGCACAGTGCGGTGGTTGGGTGGGTGCCGGTGCCGAAGGCCAAGCCAGGATCGAGCAGCAAGTTCACGGCGTCCGGCTCTGGCGCGGCGTGCCAGCTCGGTACGATCCACAGGCGCTGACCAAAACGCATCGGCTGGAAGTTATCCATCCAGCTGCGTTCCCAGTCTTGGTCGGCTATCACTTCGCTCTGGTGTTGAGGTAAGTCGCCACCCGTTAGCAGTTGTAGATGGGCGAACACGGCCGCGGCCTCGGTGTCGGCCTCGAACAGGGCCAGCAGGTGCGTGTGCGACCACAGTGGTGTGGTGCCCAGGTCTGGCTCGAAAATCGGCTGATCTTCGGCATCCATAAAGGTTACCGACACGGCGCCGACGTTCAGCAGGGCATCTTCGTAGAGTTCTGCCTGCTCTGGGGTGATGGCGAGACGGACTTGAAGCCAGGGCATGACAAACCTCTTCAGCAATAACGGGTCAGCGCCAGGCTGACGCAAATAAGCGCGCAAGCTTACTTGAGCGCTGGAGGCGCTGCCACTGCAGCCGACGGCCAGAAACAACAAGGGCCGCCCAATGGCAGCCCTTGTTTATGCGCTATGCCCAAGCTTAGTGCTTATCCATACCTAGTTTTTTCTCTAGGTAATGGATGTTTATACCGCCTTTGCAGAAGCCTTTGTCGCGAACCAAATCGCGGTGCAGCGGGATATTGGTCTTGATCCCGTCGACCACGATTTCTTCCAGCGCGTTGCGCATCCGCGCCATGGCCTCGTCGCGGGTTGCCCCGTAGGTGATCAGCTTGCCGATCAGTGAGTCATAGTTCGGCGGCACGCTATAGCCGCTGTACAGATGCGAGTCGACCCGCACGCCATTGCCGCCAGGGGCATGGAAGTGCTTGACCTTGCCGGGGCTCGGCATAAAGGTCGATGGGTCTTCGGCGTTGATTCGGCATTCCAGTGCGTGGCCGCGGATCACTACATCATCTTGGGTGAATGACAGCTTATTGCCGGCGGCAATGCTGAGCATTTCCTTGACGATGTCGATGCCAGTGACCATTTCCGTTACCGGATGCTCAACCTGGACGCGGGTGTTCATCTCGATAAAGTAGAAGTTACCGTTCTCGTAGAGGAACTCGAAGGTGCCGGCGCCGCGGTAGCCAATGTCGATGCAGGCTTTAACGCAGCGAGCCTGCACTTCGGCGCGAGCTTTCTCGTCGATGCCCGGTGCTGGAGCTTCTTCCAAAACCTTCTGGTGACGACGTTGCAGTGAGCAGTCGCGGTCGCCAAGGTGAATGGCGTGGCCCTGGCCGTCGGACAAGACTTGGACTTCGACGTGGCGCGGGTTGGTGAGGAATTTTTCCAGATACACCATCGGGTTGCCGAACGCAGCACCGGCTTCGGTGCGCGTCAGCTTGGCCGATTTGATCAGGTCTTCTTCTTTATGCACCACGCGCATGCCGCGACCACCGCCGCCGCCAGCGGCTTTGATGATCACCGGATAGCCCACTTCGCGGCCAATCGCCAGCGCGGTTTCTTCGTCTTCCGGCAGTGGGCCGTCGGAGCCCGGTACGGTCGGTACGCCAGCTGCGATCATGGCGTGCTTGGCTGACACCTTGTCGCCCATTAGGCGAATGGTGTCGGCTTTCGGGCCGATGAAGGCAAAGCCTGACTTTTCCACTTGCTCGGCAAAGTCGGCGTTTTCAGCGAGGAAGCCATAGCCTGGGTGAATGGCGGTAGCGCCAGTCACTTCAGCTGCGGCGATGATCGCTGGAATATGCAGGTAGGACTGGGCGGCCGGGGCCGGGCCGATACAAACGGTTTCATCGGCCAGACCCAAGTGCATCAGTTCACGGTCGGCGGTGGAGTACACCGCGACAGTCTTGATGCCCATTTCCTTGCAGGCGCGGACGATGCGCAGGGCGATTTCGCCGCGGTTGGCGATCAGAACTTTTTGCAGCATTGCAGGCGCTCCGCGGATCAAACGATGGTGAACAGCGGTTGGTCGTATTCCACCGGCTGGCCGTTTTCCACCAAGATGGATTCGATCACGCCGCTGGTTTCGGCTTCGATGTGGTTCATCATTTTCATCGCTTCAACGATGCAAAGGATGTCGCCCTTCTTCACGCTCTGGCCAACTTCAACAAAGGATGGCGAGGTTGGCGCTGGGGTGCGGTAGAAGGTGCCGACCATTGGCGAGCGCACTACATGGCCGTTCAGCTTAGGCGCGGCGGCTACTTCGGCTACCGCTGCGGCAGCCGCCATTGGGGCGGCTACTGGGGCGGCTACTGGCGCGGGTGCCGGGGCGTACATTGGCTGGGTGTAGGCAGGTTGCTTGCTGTGCCGGCTGATGCGCACAGACTCTTCGCCTTCGCGGATTTCAAGTTCATCGATGCCAGATTCTTCCAGCAGTTCGATCAGTTTTTTTACTTTACGGATATCCATTCAGCAGCGACTCCCAGGTGAGGTCAGGGGCGTTCAAGTTGTTCGATTGCCGCGTCTAGGGCCAGGCGATAGCCGGTGGCACCCAGACCGCAGATCACGCCTACAGCTACATCAGAGAAGTAGGAGTGATGACGGAAAGCTTCGCGTTTGTGCACGTTGGAGAGGTGCACTTCGATGAATGGGATGCTCACCGCCAGCAATGC
>RCMZ01000262.1_pt1 | contig 34217 bp, 35 predicted proteins | sample 2041141 | NCBI WGS metagenome assembly RCMZ01 (sample SAMN09708263, study PRJNA481090) | Wastewater metagenome, whole genome shotgun sequencing project. | biome: sewage; isolation source: Davis station wastewater (DW) | place: Antarctica: Davis Station | collected 2010-03-01 | reverse complement strand
GGTCAATCTGGAACAGGCTATTCGCATCCGTACCGGCGAAACCGATACCGACGCAATCTAAGCCGCCAAACCCAACGCCCCAGGAGAAACACTATGACTCTGCGCACATTCGCAGGGCTTGGAGCCCTGTTGTCCCTCGTAATGCCCAGCCTGGCTATGGCGGCAGACGAAGTGGCGGCTCCAGTCCTCAACTCCGGCGATACCGCCTGGATGCTGACCTCCACAGCCCTGGTGCTGTTCATGACCATTCCCGGCCTGGCGCTGTTCTACGGCGGTATGGTCCGCTCGAAAAACATCCTGTCCGTACTGATGCAGTGCTTCGCCATTACCGGCCTGATTAGCATCCTGTGGGTTGTCTACGGCTACAGCATTGCCTTCGACACCACCGGCATGGAAGCGGGCGTCGTCAACTTCAACTCCTTCTTCGGCGGCCTGGGCAAGGCGTTCCTGGCGGGCGTTACGCCAGCCAGTATCACTGGGCCGGCGGCCTTGTTCCCGGAAGCGGTGTTCATCACCTTCCAAATGACGTTCGCCATCATCACCCCGGCGCTGATTGTCGGTGCCTTCGCCGAGCGCATGAAGTTCTCTGCGATGCTGATCTTCATGGCCATCTGGTTCACCCTGGTCTACGCGCCGATTGCGCACATGGTCTGGTCCGGCAACGGCGGCTTGATGTGGGACTGGGGCGTGCTGGACTTCGCTGGCGGCACCGTGGTGCATATCAACGCCGGTGTGGCAGGGTTGGTGGCGTGCATCGTACTGGGCAAGCGCAAAGGCTTCCCGACCACACCCATGGCCCCGCACAACCTGGGCTACACCCTGATGGGCGCGGCGATGCTCTGGGTCGGTTGGTTCGGCTTCAATGCCGGCTCCGCCGCCGCCGCCAACGGCACGGCTGGCATGGCGATGCTGGTGACGCAAATCGCTACCGCCGCCGCTGCGCTGGGCTGGATGTTCGCCGAGTGGATCACCCACGGTAAGCCAAGCGCCCTGGGCATTGCCTCCGGTGTGGTGGCGGGCCTGGTGGCCATCACTCCGGCCGCGGGCACCGTAGGCCCGATGGGCGCCCTGGTGATCGGCCTGGTGGCCGGTGTGATCTGCTTCTTCTGCGCCACCAGTCTCAAGCGCAAGCTGGGCTACGACGACTCTCTGGACGCCTTTGGCGTGCACGGCATCGGCGGTATCGTCGGTGCGATCCTCACGGGCGTATTCGCTGCTCCGGCCCTGGGCGGCTTTGGTACGGTGACGGATATCGCGGCGCAAGTCTGGATCCAGTGCAAGGGCGTGGGCTTTACCGTGGTCTACACCGGTATTGTCACCTACGTGATCCTCAAGGTGCTGGATGCGGTGATGGGCCTGCGGGTGAGCGAAGAGGAAGAGGCTGTCGGCCTCGATCTGGCGCAACACAACGAGCGTGGCTACAACTTATAGGCAGCCTGTGTAAGGCGTAAAAAATGCCCGGCTTGCCCGGGCATTTTTTTGTCTGGGGTTTGTCGATTGCCAGGTGGGCCGAATATCTTTCAGACCGCATGCTTTCAGACGGCCGAAGGCTTACAGCTTTGCAGGAAGATTAGGCGCTTTGTTTTTTTCGTGGGCGCGCTAGAATGCGCGCCGAACCTGTGTGTAACGGTGGCGAGCGGTAACGTCTAGGCGGTCGGTCGTGGTGCCAGAGCAGGTTGACCGACAGGCGCTGGGCGGCTGGTACGGTGTTTCTCTTGAGCGGCATCGCCACGGTGGTGCGTGCAAAGCCTTCGTCGTGAAGCACGGTGACGAGGCGCAACCCCTGGCTACCAGTGGGTCTTGATTTTTTTCCGGCCGCCTTCGACAGGGGCTATAACTAATCTGCTTTTCGCAAGTCATGAGGTAGAACATGAGCGACGATGATCTGGAAAACGACGACCTCGAAGTAGGTGACGAAGACGAGGCCGAAGAAGGCCTGGAAGCGGCGGCTGAAGACGTTGCCGAGGACGATGGCGGTGATGCTCCGGTCCCGACCGCAAAAGGCAAGTCCAAGGCGGCCGTTTCCGTCGATGAGCTGCCCAGCGTCGAAGCCAAGAACAAAGAGCGTGATGCTCTGGCACGCGCCATGGAGGAGTTCCTTGCCAAAGGCGGCAAGGTGCAGGAAGTAGAGGCCAATGTGGTGGCAGACCCACCCAAGAAGCCTGATAACAAGTACGGCAGCCGACCTATCTAAGCGTTTGCTGCGTACTTGCTGAAAAAGCCCGCCGTCGCTGCGGGCTTTTTCATGGGCGCTCGTCGGGGCGGGCGGTTTTAGCGCACGGCGTTCCAGCGAGCCAGCAGGGCCGGCAATTCGGTCAGGCTGCGCACTTGGGCATCGGGCAGTTGCTCGGCCTCCCAGGCTTTGCCCGCCGGGTTGTACCAAATGGCCCGCAACCCAGCCTGCTGCGCCCCGGCGATGTCGTCACCCGGGTGATCGCCGATGTGCACGGCGTGTTCGGCGCGGGTTTCGCCACGCTCCAGGGCTTCGTGAAACAAGCGCACGTCGGGCTTGGCGATGCCGATGTCCTCGGCGCACAGGGCGAACTTGAAGTAGTCCGCCAGGCCCAGGCGTCGCACGTCGGCGTTGCCGTTAGTGACCACACCCAGGGCGAAGTGGTTGGACAGCCGCTCCAGGGTCGGTTGCACCTCGGGGAACACCTGCAACTGATGGCGCGCGTGGAGGAACACCTCGAACGCCGCCTCGGCCAGTTGCGCCGCCTGAGCTTCGGCGTAGCCCACCTCATGCAACGCGTGGAACAGCACCTTGCGGCGCAGTGCGCTGATGCGGTGCTTGAGCCCGGGCTCGGCGTTCAGCACGCGCTCGCGAATTGCCCACAGATGCTCCACCGGCACGCCGCCCAAGTGCGGCGCATGCTCGCTCAGCCACTGACGCAGTACCGCCTCGGCGTTGACGATCACGGGTGCGGTTTCCCAGAGGGTGTCGTCCAGGTCGAACGTGATGAGTTGAATGGTCATGGCTCTTCACTCTTGTTGCGTTTGGCCCGGGGGTGGGCGCTGTCGTAGACCGCCGCCAGGTGCTGGAAGTCCAGGTGGGTGTAGATCTGCGTGGTCTTGATGTCCGAGTGGCCAAGCAGCTCCTGCACCGCACGCAGGTCTTGGGACGACTCCAGCAAGTGGCTGGCAAAGGAGTGGCGCAGCATGTGCGGGTGCAGGTTCTGCCCCAGCTCCCGCTCGCCCGCGGCCTTGACCCGCAACTGAATGGCTCGTGGTCCCAGGCGCCGGCCCTTCTGGCTGACGAACACGGCATCGTCCACCGGGTTGCTCAGGGCCCGCAGCGCCAGCCACAGTTGCAAGGCTTCCCGGGCCTTGCGCCCTACCGGCAGCACGCGGGTTTTACTGCCCTTGCCGAGCACTTGCACCAGGCCATCGGCGAGGTCGAGCTGGGCCAGGTTGAGCCCGGTCAGTTCACTCAGGCGCAGGCCAGAGCTGTAGAACAGCTCCAGGATGGCCTGGTCGCGATGGGCCAGGAAGTCATCCTCCACCGCCCCTTCGAGCAGTTGCAGGGTGCGGTCGGTGTCGAGTGTCTTGGGCAGGCGTCGTTCGCCCTTGGGCGGCGTCAGGCCCGTGGCGGGGTCGTGGTCACACAGGCCTTCGCGGTTGAGGTAGCGATAGAGCCCGCGCACCGCTGACAGCAGGCGCGCCAGGCTGCGCGAAGACTGGCCCTGGGCATGCAGGCGGGCGATCACGCCCCGCAGGCGCTGGATGTCCAGTGCCGCCCAACTGCCGATGCCTTGCTTTTGGCAGTGGGCCAGGACTTTATCGAGATCGCGCCGGTAGGCCTCAAGCGTGTGGGGTGACACCTGGCGCTCACTGCGCAGGTGCGCGCAGTAGGCGTCCAGTTGTCGTTCCATGTTTAGCGTACCGAGCGCAAGGCGTTGTTCAGACGGGGCACGACGCGGCCCAGGACTTCGGCGATGTAGCTGAGGAACAACGTGCCCACCGAGCTTTTATAGTGCTGCGGATCGCGGCTGGCGATGGCCAGCACGCCGTGCAGGCCCAAGTGGCTGAGGGCGACCACGGCGGTGGAGCCGATCTGCTTGCGCTGCTCTTCGCCGAACAGGAAGTCCAGCTCATGCTCGCGCAGGCTGCCGCTGACGGTCTTGCCTTCGGCCAACAGGCCGCCGATGGCTGCCTGGGCGTCGGCGGTTGGCACCCAGCGGCCCACCGGCAAGGAGTTGTCGCTGAACAGGATCAGGCTGACGAAGGGCACCTGGAAATCCTGGCGCAGGCTGTCTTCGACGCTGATGACCACCTCTTCCAGGCTGGCAGCGTCCATCAGCGCGAGGATCAGGCGCCGGGTTTTCTCGAACAGCCGATCATTGTCCCGGGCCACGTCCATCAACTGCGAGAGGCGATGGCGCATCTCGATGTTGCGTTCGCGCAGGATCTTCATCTGCCGCTCCACCAGAGACACGGTGTCGCCGCGTTGGTGGGGCAGGCGCAAGGTGGCCAGCAGGTCTTCGTGTTCGACGAAGAAATCCGGGTGGGCTTCCAGATACGCGGCAATCGCTGCCGTTTCGAGGCTGTCGCCCGGCGTTGGGCCGGGCTGCGGGGCTGGAACCTGAGGTCGGTCGGTCATGGGTTTGGCTCGTTCAAAGACGCACTTGTCCTTCGTATACCCGTACCGCGGGGCCAGTCATCAGCACCGGCTCGCCGGGGCCTGCCCAGGCAATGGACAGGCGCCCGCCGGGCAGGTCGATCAACAGCGGCGAATCCATCCACCCCTGGCTGATGGCAGCTACCGCAGCCGCGCAGGCGCCGGTGCCGCAGGCTTGGGTTTCCCCGGCGCCGCGTTCCCATACGCGCAGTTGCGCGCGTTGGCGGTCGATAACCTGGAGGAAGCCGACATTGACCCGCGCCGGGAAGCGCGGGTGATGTTCGATCTTCGGCCCCAGTTCATGCACCGGTGCGTTGTTAATGTCATTGACCCGCAGTACCGCATGGGGGTTGCCCATGGACACGGCGGCGATGTCCAGCGTTTGGCCGTCTACTTCCAGCGGGTAGCTCAGGGCCTGCTCCGGGGCCTGGAACGGGATGTCGGCCGGCACCAGGCGCGGCGGGCCCATATCAACGCTGATCTGGCCGTCGCTGCGGATGTCGAGCTCGATGATGCCGCTTTTGGTTTCGACGCGGATCTGGCGCTTGGTGGTCAGGCGCTTGTCCAGCACGAAACGGGCGAAGCAGCGCGCGCCGTTGCCGCACTGCTCCACTTCCGAGCCGTCGGAGTTGAAGATCCGGTAGCGGAAATCCACCTCGGGGTTGCTCGGTGCTTCGACCAGTAGCAGTTGATCGAAGCCCACGCCGGTGTGGCGGTCGCCCCATTGCTTGGCGTGCTTGGGCAGGATGTGCGCGTGCTGGCTGACCAGGTCGAGGACCATGAAGTCGTTGCCCAGGCCGTGCATCTTGGTAAAACGCAGCAGCATGGTTTTACTCCGGTAGCAGGCTTTCGCCGGCGAACAACTCGGCTACCGTCTCGCGGCGACGCACTTCAAACGCAGTGTCACCATCGACCAGCACCTCGGCGCAACGGCCGCGTGTGTTGTAGTTCGAGCTCATGACGAAGCCATAGGCACCGGCCGAATGCACGGCCAACAGGTCGCCTTCTTCCAGGGCTAGTTCACGTTCCTTGGCCAAGAAGTCGCCGGTCTCGCAGATCGGCCCGACGATGTCGTAGGCGCGGGCGGCCGTGGCGCGAGGTTGCACGGCGGTGACGTCCATCCAGGCCTGGTACAGGGCCGGGCGGATCAGGTCGTTCATGGCTGCATCAACGATGGCGAAGTCTTTGTGCTCGGTGTGCTTGAGGTACTCGACCCGCGTCAGCAGCACGCCGGCATTGGCCACGATGAAGCGGCCGGGCTCGAACACCAGGGCCAGGTCGCGGCCATCGAGGCGTTCGCGCACGGCTTTGATGTAGGACTCGGCCAGCGGCGGCTCTTCGTCGCGATAGCGCACGCCGAGGCCGCCACCCAGGTCGATGTGGCGCAGGTAGATGCCGCAGTCGCCGAGGCGATCGACCAGGCCCAGCAGGCGGTCGAGGGCGTCGATGAACGGTGCCAGGGTGGTCAGTTGCGAACCGATGTGGCAATCGACCCCGACCACGTCCAGGTTGGGCAATTGCGCGGCACGTACGTAGACGTCTTCGGCGTCGGCAATGGCGATGCCGAATTTGTTCTCTTTGAGACCGGTGGAAATGTACGGGTGGGTGCCGGCGTCGACGTCCGGGTTGACCCGCAGGGAGATCGGCGCGCGAACACCCAGCTCGGCAGCGACCACTTGCAGGCGTTCGAGCTCATCGGTGGATTCGACGTTGAAGCAGTGCACGCCCACTTCCAGGGCGCGGCGCATGTCTTCGCGGGTCTTGCCGACGCCGGAAAACACGATCTTGTCGGGCTGGCCACCCGCGGCGAGAACACGCTCCAGCTCACCGCGCGAGACGATGTCGAAACCGGCGCCCAGGCGCGCCAGGACATTGAGCACGCCCAGGTTGGAGTTGGCCTTGACCGCGAAGCACACCAAGTGCGGCATGCCGCTCAGGGCGTTGGCGTAGGCCAGGTATTGGGCCTCGATGTGGGCTCGGGAGTACACGTAGGTCGGCGTGCCAAAGCGGTCGGCGATGGCGGACAGGGCTACGCCTTCCGCGAACAGTTGCCCGTCGCGGTAGTTAAAAGCGTCCATGGCGTTCCCTTAGTAGGTGTCGTGCTTGTGTGACTGCGATTGCGACTTGGCCTGTTCTTCAGGGGTCTTGCTGTCATCGGGCAGATACAGCGGGCCTTTCTGGCCGCAGGCAGAAACAAGGCAGGCAACCGCGACAAGCGCAGCAAGGGAAGAGATCAGGCGCTTCATGGCGAAATCCTTGAAAATGCGTTAATTGCGCCGGAGTATACCGGCCACCCGGCGCCTTGCCTATGCAGTGGGGCACCCGTCTGGCGGGCCTTTGCCGAGGTTCTGGAAATTGATCGCACGCAGCCTGTGGATAATTCATACGCTTGCCGGGCGCCTGGTCGGTATCCTTTGCAATCGCCGGGGCGCGCCCGTATCTTGCGGCGCTTGAGCGTGAGTAGACACTTTTTGAGGTTGCCGCAATGAGTTTGACCGAAGCCCGTTTCCACGATCTGGTCGATGCGACCCAGCAGACGCTGGAAGATATTTTCGACGAGAGTGGCCTGGATGTAGATCTGGAAAGTTCGGCCGGTGTGCTGACCGTCAAGTTCGAGGGCGGCAGCCAGTTGATCTTCAGCCGCCAGGAACCCTTGCGCCAGCTCTGGCTCGCAGCGGTTTGCGGTGGTTTCCACTTCGATTACGACGAAGAGAGCGAGCGCTGGATGTGCGACAAGAGCGAAGAGCAATTGGGCGAAATGCTCGAGCGCATCGTGTTTGCGCAGGCCGGGGCCAAGCTCGATTTCGAAGGGCTGTGAAACCGTGACCCAGCCTGCCCCCGCCCGCCCCGCCAAGCCGTTGTTCAGCAACGTCAGCCCGGCGGTGCCGTCGCCTTGTATCAGCACTTGCCGTCTGGATGAGCAGAAAGTCTGCATCGGCTGCTTTCGCCATGTCGAAGACATCCGCGAATGGCGCTCGGCGGACGACGCGCGGCGCCGGGCGATCTGCGGCCAGGCGGCAACCCGCCGCAGCGCCGCCGGTCCGTGCGGCTGACGCCCACGGCTTGTTTATTTATTGAGCTGTGGTAGTGTCCGGGTACGCCTCAACCCACCGAGGTCAGTGAAAACCCCGCCTATTCCTGGCGGGGTTTTGCTTTTGTTGTGCAGAAAAAAGGAGTCTGCCTGAATCATGACCACCGCACCTTCCATCATTCTCACCCGCCTCGACGTGCAACGTCTGGAGCGCCTGATTGACAGCCTGGACGAATCGACTCCAGGCGTCGCGGCGTTGCAGGATGAACTCGACCGCGCCGACACCGTGGTTGGTCACGAGGAAGTGCCGGCCGGCGTCGTCACCATGAACTCGCGTGTGCACTGCCGTGAGCAAGGCAGCGGTAAGGACTATCACTTGACCCTGGTGTATCCAAAGGACGCCAACGCCGACGAAGGCAAGATTTCCATCCTGGCCCCGGTCGGCAGCGCGCTGCTGGGCTTGCAGGCAGGCCAGCACATAGACTGGCCGGCACCGGGTGGCAAGACCCTGAAGCTGGAATTGATCGAAGTTGAGTACCAGCCTGAAGCCGCTGGCGATTTCGAGCTCTGATATGCCTCAGGCCTGGTCCAGCGCATCGTTGAGTGCGCGTTCCAGGTCGGCCTTGTAGCGCAGATACAGATTGCTCGGGCTTGGCCCGTCACCGAGCAGGCCCGAGAGGTCTAGGTCAGTGATATAGCAGCGGTAGCGTTCCACCTCCCGGCGCTGCCCGATGATCTGCCGGGCGACCACGCTGAACAGCTGGTCGCCGTACTCCAACTCGCCAAACTCCTGTTGATCGCAAAACAAGGTGACCTGCACCTGCCCGGGCGCACCCTTGCCGATGATCGCCTGCACGTCATAAAACGCCGTGTTGATCGGTGTTTGCGGCGCTGGTCGTGCTTCGACGCGCCGTGCCCGGCCGTTGCCCGAGGGCAGGAGCTGGTAGTAGTGCAGGTCCAGGTCCGCCAGGGGCGGGGGGGCGTCCAGCGGCAGCAACGCCTCGCGGCGAAACACCACGGAATTCAGGAAGCGTTGCAGCGGCACCAGCAGGCTCTGTTCGTCGTGATAGGGCAGTTGCTGTTGCCACAGGGCGTTGTGTTCGTCGAGCACATACAACTCGGCCCGGGCCTCGTCGATGCGGTAGAACACCTGGATGCAATCGGGTAGGCCCATGGGCAGGATCAGCGCCAGGTCGTGCTCTTGCAGGGCCATCGGGTCCAGGTGCAGCGGGCTGTAGCGCGGTTGTTCTTCCCCCAGGTAATCGAGCAGCGCTGCCAGGCTGGGCAGGGCGACGTGGCTGACCTGGCCGGGGATCAGCTCCAGCACGTGGTAGTGCTGCTGAACCTGGATCAAATAGCGGTGGTTGAGCTGGCTGAGCAGCAGGTTTTGCGCGGTGTCGAACAACTCTTCTACACGCCGGGCAATGAACTGGGCGCGGTTGTGGCAGAAGCAGCGCACCCGCAGGCGCGGTTGCGGCGAGCCTTGGGGCAGGTTGTTGAGGTAGTCGCCCAGGCAGTCGAGCAGCGCGTGGGCGCCGTCGTAGCGGTTGACCAGCACTTCGTTCCAGCTGTTGAGGGTGACTTGGTCGAGGGTCAGCACCAGGTTTTCCCGCACCCCGGCGTAGCTCAGCGAGTCGGTGCGCTCGGTGGTCATCAGGATGTTCAGGTCGCGGTGTTGCTTGAGCGGGTCGATGCCGACGTTTACCAGGATCAGCACTTCGCTGGGCTTGCTGGCGTGCAGCAAGGCCTCTTCGCTGACGCCGATTAGTGGCAAGGCAATGGTTTGCTGGAGGCTGCCGAGCAGGTTGAACAGCTCGAACTCGCTCAAGTCGCTGCTGCCGGGGTGTAGGGCGAGGCGGGTGCTGCTGTCGATCACGCCGTTGCGGTGGCACCAGGTCAGCAGTTCCAGCAAGCCGCGGCTGCGCTTGATCGGGGCAAAATGTTCCCATTCGTGGGCGCTGAGGCTGCCGTTGAACAAGCTCCAGTGGAGTTGCCCCACGTCTTTGCGAGGGGCTGCTTGCACCAGCGTGAGGGTGTCTTCGGCCAGGTCCGGGGCGATGCCGGGGTTGATGAACTCGATCTTGTCGGCCTTGCGCTCGAACGCCGCGTAGAGCCTGCGCCCGAGGATGTTCAGTTCGCGTTTGTTGACCTGGCTGACGGTCTGCTCGGTGCGGGCGAACTGGGTCAGGAAGCGATAGCTGTAGTTGAGCTCGTTGACCAGCGCCCGGCGCTCGCTACTGACCTGGCGCACCTTCCATTGGCTGCGGCTGTCGAGCATTGCCAGTTGCCGCGAATCCCAGCCCCATTCCGCGGCCAGGCGCTCGAGCAGGTCGCGTTGCCAACTGCTGGCGCGCTGGCCGGGGCTGGCGCTGAGCTTACGGTTGACCTTCAGGTACAGGCTGCGGCGCACCAGCTCCAGGCGCTGCGGTTCGCCGCGGGCGGTGAGGTATTCCTCGATGCGCCGGTAGACGACGATGTAGGGGTCCAGTTCATCGAGGTCCAGGCGATTGGCGAACACGGCCTGCTTGAAGCGCAGGCTCAGGCATTCGACCTTGGGGTGTTCGCTGGCGTAAACCTCGATCAGCAGCAGCTTGAGCACCGACTTGTAGGGCGACTCGATGCCTTTATAGAGTTGCCAGAGCCCGGCGCCGACGAACTCGCCCGGCGGGATTCGCGCCAAATGCCCCAGGTCCAGGGTCTCGTCGGCGCGGATAAAACGCTTGGACAGCAGCGTGTGGCCGTACTGGTCGTAGCGCGCTTCTTCGTACACCGGGACCAGCCACCACAGTGGCGTGCGCCCAGCGAGCCAGATCGCGGTGCGGTAGAACTCGTCGAGCAGCAGGTAATGCTGAGTGGTGCCGCAGTCGTCGGAACTCAGGGGCGCATCCCGCTCGCCACGCACGAAGCGGTTGGGCTCGATCAGGAAGAAATGCGCCTCGGCGCCCTGGCTGGCGGCCCAGGCTTCCAGGAGCTGGCATTTTTTGCGCAACTCGTTCAGTTCGCTTTCGCTCAAGTCCGGGGCGTGGCAGACCCACACGTCCATGTCGCTCTGGTCGGCCTGGGCGAGGGTGCCCAGGCTGCCCATCAGGAACAGGCCATGGATGGGCCGCGGCGGGTTGCCGTGGCGCGGTTTATAGGAAAAGGAGCGCGTCAGGCGTTGGGCTTCGGCCAGGGCTTGCGAGTCGGGCTCGAAATTGGACAGGCCCGCCGGCGTGCTGCCGGACACGTAACCGGGTAGCAGCGGGTGGTTGACGTGGAAAAACAGCGGCAGCAGGTTGAGTACCAATTGCTGGCGCGGCGTCAGCCCTTCCATGGCGCGGGCCAGGCGACCTGAATTGAGCGTGAGAAAGCGCGCGCGCAGTTGGCTCAGAACCTTACGGTCGATTCCCTCGTCCAGATCTGGGCGGATTTCATGGGTGCGGGGCATGGCTCACCGGGCGCGGACGTGAAAGGTGTCGGGCGGGGGCCAGTCTACAGCGTGGGGGTGGGTAGCTTTAAGCGTAATTTTTATTTCTGGCGCCAGATTTACAGCACGGCGGGTGGGTGTTCCCGCGGAACGCCCGTGGCGGGCGATTCCGTGGGCGTCAGGTGGTGGGTTATGCGGCTTCTTCGACGGGTGACAGGATGGTCAGCAGGCCTTGGGCGTGCTCGGCGGCGTCGCGCCCCAGGCTGGTCAGGTAACCGCCATCGGGCTGGGTGGTCAGTTCTTTTTCGTACAGGCGTTTTGCGGCGGCGATGGCGGTTGGGGCGGCGGTCTGATGAATTTTCAGGCCTTCCTGGGAACTGTCCAGGTTGAAGAGTGCAAGGATTTCCAGTTCGGCAACCAGCTCAGGGGTATACGACATAAGGACTCCAGACTTTCTAGGAATAGATGACAGCGGCTCCTAAGGTGAACGCACTTGCCCGTGCTGTCCAGTACTGACCGGCGCTGCCTGGTGAATGACAGGAGGCAGTGTAGGTGGCAAGTGCGCAGGCTGCGTTGACCTGGGGCAGCCTGGCCCGTGCGCGGGGGCCAGGTGCTGCATTCATCCGTTCTTTTCTGGCGGCAACTCAGGCAGAGCACGCAGGGCCGCTTCGTACCATTGGGTATCGAAAGCACGGTCTTCTTCCAGGATTGCGTCGATCTCAACGGCCAGCACGTGGGCCATCAGGTTGAGGATCTCGTCGCGTTCGTAGCCCACCAGGGTCAGCTTGTTGAACGTGGCTTTGGCGGCGGGCGGGTTGTCGCTTTCGATCTGGTTTTCGATGGCCTGGATCAGGGTATCTTCGGCGAACGCTTCTTCGTCGTTGTCGATATCGGTTGGCTCGCTCATGGCAGGCTCCTCAAGTAAAAGTGGGCAGTCTAACTGCATTCAAGGCCGTGATGCTGCTGGCAACAACCGCCGCCAGGTTCTATAAACAACCCCGGCCCACCCCTGTACGGCCCGGAGGCTCTGCGATGCTCAAGCTTTATGGATTCTGCGTCAGTAACTACTACAACATGGTCAAGCTGGCGCTGCTGGAGAAGGGCTTGCCCTTCGAGGAAGTACAGTTCTTTTCCGGCCAATCACCCCAGGTCCTGGCCATCAGCCCACGGGGCAAGATCCCGGTGCTGGGGGTGGAGCAAGGCTTCATCAACGAAACCAGCGTGATTCTCGAATACCTCGAACACGCCCACCCAGGCACCGCGCTGCTGCCCGCCGAGCCGTTCCAGCGCGCCCAGGTGCTGGCCCTGGCCCGGGAAATCGAGCTGTACATCGAACTGCCCGCCCGCGCCTGCTACACCGAGGCTTTTTTAGGCATGACGGTGCCGCAGGCGATCAAGGACAAAACCAGGGAGGATGTGCTGCTGGGCATCGCGACGCTGGCGCGGCACGGCCGCTTTGCGCCCTACGTGGCGGGGGATGGCTTGACTGTGGCGGACCTGTATTTTCTCTACAGCGTGCCGCTGGCCTGTGGGGTGGCCAAGAAGTTGTTCGGGTTGGACCTGCTGGCCGAATTGCCGGCGGCCCAGGCCTTGCTGGAGCGCCTGGAGCAGAACCCGAATGTGCAGCGCATTGCTGCTGACAAAGAGGCCTGCATGCCGGCCTTTCTGGAGATGGTCAACAGCAAGAGGTAAGGCGGGGTTTGTGCTCGCGAGGGCGATTTTCGGGTCGCCCTCGCGAGCACCGGGCTTAGCGGCTGGCCAGCAGCGCCTGGCCGCGAACCACGGCAGCCTTGACCTGGGCGGGCGCGGTGCCGCCGATATGGTTGCGCGCGTTGACCGAGCCTTCCAGAGTTAGCACGGCAAACACGTCCTGCTCGATCTGGTCGCTAAACTGGCGCAGTTCTTCCAGGCTCATTTCCGCCAGGTCCTTGCCGGTGTCCACGCCGTACTTCACCGCGTGGCCGACGATTTCGTGGCAGTCGCGGAACGGCAGGCCACGGCGCACCAGGTAGTCCGCGAGGTCCGTGGCGGTGGAGAAACCGCGCAGGGCCGCTTCGCGCATGATGGCGTGCTTGGGCTTGATCGCCGGGATCATGTCGGCGAAGGCGCGCAGCGAATCGCGCAGGGTGTCGGCCGCGTCGAACAGCGGTTCCTTGTCTTCCTGGTTGTCCTTGTTGTAGGCCAGCGGCTGGCCTTTCATCAGGGTCAACAGGCCCATCAGCGCACCGAATACGCGGCCAGTCTTGCCGCGCACCAGCTCCGGTACGTCGGGGTTTTTCTTTTGCGGCATGATCGAGCTGCCGGTGCAGAAGCGGTCTGGCAGGTCGATGAACTGGAACTGCGCGCTGGTCCACAGCACCAGCTCTTCGGAGAATCGCGACAAGTGCATCATCGCGATGCTGGCGGCGGAGCAGAATTCGATGGCGAAGTCACGGTCCGACACGCCGTCCAGGGAGTTACCGCCCACGGCCTCGAAACCCAGCAACTGGCAGGTCAGCTCGCGGTCGATCGGGTAGGTGGTGCCGGCCAGCGCGGCGCTGCCCAGGGGCATGCGGTTGGCGCGCTTGCGGCAGTCCACCAGGCGTTCGTAGTCGCGGCTGAGCATTTCGAACCAGGCCAGCAGGTGATGGCCGAAGGTCACCGGCTGCGCGGTCTGCAGGTGGGTGAAACCGGGCATGATGGTGCCCGACTCACGCTCGGCCTGTTCCAGCAGGCCTTTTTGCAGGCGGGTGATTTCGCCCAGGATCAGGTCGATTTCGTCGCGCAGCCACAGACGGATATCGGTGGCGACCTGGTCGTTGCGGCTACGGCCGGTGTGCAGTTTTTTGCCGGTGATGCCGATGCGGTCGGTCAGACGCGCCTCGATATTCATATGCACGTCTTCGAGGTCCACACGCCAGTCGAATTGGCCGGCCTCGATTTCGCCCTGGATGGTCTTCAGGCCATCGACGATGGTGTCGCGTTCGGCGTCGGTGAGCACGCCGACCTTGGCCAGCATGGTGGCGTGGGCGATGGAGCCCATGATGTCGTGGCGATACAGGCGCTGGTCGAACGTGACGGAGGCGGTGAAACGCGCAACAAAGGCGTCGACGGGTTCACTGAAGCGGCCGCCCCAGGACTGATTGGTCTTGTCAGTGCTCATGAATTCGCTCGTGATGTGCTGAAGAAAGATGGCGTGAAAGTTGCCGCGGATAATAACAGGGTTGCCCAGGCTATCGTTGACACTGGTCGCCCGGTTCATTTATTTGCCCCGCCAGGTGTTTGTCGCCTTGCGGCGTAATGACGGCGGGCAGAGACTGGGCCTACTGGCGCTGGATGTTTGTGGTGATATTAAGGCTTGGATCAAAGGATATTTTTCAAATGAGCCATATCGTCTTGGCGAACGTCTACAGTTGCACTAATAGATCGGTGTAATACGGCATGTGTTATCCGGTAACTAACGGCTCTTGCCACCGTCGCCCGAAAGCGCTCTGATCGACTTGCCTGCCCGTAAGTAGTGGGCAGTGCGCCCGGAGTAGAAGCTGACTATAAGAAGAGGGGGTGTTCATATTGTTTATCGGCAATCCCTACGACGACACCGCGCCAGGCCGGTCCTGGGGCGGTGCTGCTCAGACACCGTTAAATATTGGTGCCTGTCTCGCGGCACTTTTTGGCTCTCGCGCTAGTCTTAGCGTGGGTTGCCGTGACGGACGTCACTTCACCTGTCTACGCTATCCTTGTGCGAGACTCACGCAGGAATCCAGCGCAATATGAATGTCCTGATCGTTGATGACGAACCCCTAGCCCGCGAGCGCCTGAGCCGTATGGTCAGTGAGCTTGAGGGATATACAGTCCTGGAACCCAGCGCCACCAATGGCGAAGAGGCGTTGGCACTGATCGACAGCCTCAGGCCGGACGTGGTGTTGCTCGATATCCGCATGCCTGGCTTGGATGGCTTGCAGGTCGCTGCCCGGTTGTGCGAGCGCGAAGCGCCCCCCGCAGTGGTGTTCTGCTCGGCCTATGACGAATTCGCCCTGGACGTGCTGCAGGGCAGCCCGGTGGGGTATCTGGTCAAGCCCGTACGCGCCGAATTACTGCTCGAGGCGTTGAGGAAGGCTGAGCGGCCCAATCGCGTGCAACTGGCCGCCCTGACCCGCCCCGCCGCCGAGACGGGCAGCGGCCCACGCAGCCACATCAGTGCCCGCACCCGCAAAGGCATCGAGCTGATTCCCCTGGACCAGGTGATCTATTTCATTGCCGACCACAAATACGTGACCTTGCGCCACGAGGGCGGCGAAGTTTTGCTGGACGAACCGCTCAAGGCGCTGGAAGACGAGTTTGGCGATCGCTTCGTGCGCATTCACCGCAACGCGTTGGTGGCCCGCGACCGCATCGAGCGCTTGCAGCGCACACCGCTGGGGCATTTCCAGCTGTTCCTCAAGGGCTTGAATGGCGACGCGCTGATCGTCAGCCGCCGCCATGTGGCGGGCGTGCGCAAGATGATGCAACAGCTTTAGTTCGCGGCCTGCGGTGCATATTTCACTTCATCGCCAGGCGAGTGGGACCAGGGAGGCCGCGCAGTTCCTGATTCAAATCAAAGCGCCATTGCCCGAGCTGTTATTATCTGCCGTATCTTTTCAGTACGGATTGATCCATGTCCTCTCGCGAAATCCGCATCGCTACCCGTAAAAGCGCCCTGGCCTTATGGCAGGCCGAATACGTCAAGGCTCGTCTGGAGCAGGCACACCCAGGCCTGATCGTGACGCTGGTGCCCATGGTCAGCCGTGGTGACAAGCTGCTTGACTCACCCCTGTCGAAAATCGGTGGCAAGGGCTTGTTCGTCAAGGAGCTGGAAACCGCGCTGCTCGAAAATGAAGCCGACATTGCCGTGCATTCGATGAAAGACGTGCCGATGGACTTCCCCGAAGGCCTGGGCCTGTACTGCATCTGCGAGCGCGAAGACCCGCGCGATGCGTTCGTCTCCAACACTTACGCCAGCCTCGATGCGCTGCCCCAGGGCAGCGTGGTCGGTACCTCCAGCCTGCGCCGCCAGGCCCAGTTGCTGACCCGTCGCCCGGACCTGCAGATCCGCTTCCTGCGGGGCAACGTCAATACGCGCCTGGCCAAGCTTGACGCAGGCGAATACGACGCCATCATTCTCGCGGCGGCCGGGCTGATCCGCCTAGGCTTCGAGGACCGTATCACCTCTTCCATCAGTGTCGATGACAGCCTGCCGGCCGGCGGCCAGGGTGCGGTGGGCATCGAATGCCGCAGCGCTGATAGCGCGATTCATGCGTTGCTTGCGCCGCTGCATCACCACGACACCGCCACGCGGGTCACCGCCGAACGTGCGCTGAATAAACACCTCAACGGCGGTTGCCAGGTACCCATCGCCTGCTACGCAGTGCTCGAAGGCGAGCAGGTGTGGCTGCGTGGCCTGGTGGGCGACCCCAATGGTGGCCTGCTATTGACGGCGGATGTACGCGGGCCGCGAAGCGCCGCCGCCCAGTTGGGTGTGCAGGTCGCCGAAGACCTGTTGGCACAGGGCGCCGATGCCATCTTGCAAGCGGTCTACGGTGAGGCGGGCCACGAGTGAAGGGTTGGCGTTTGCTGCTGACCCGCCCTGAGCTGGAGTCGGCGACATTGGCCGCCACGCTGGCCGAGGCCGGTGTGTTCAGCAGCAGCCTGCCGCTTCTGGAAACCGAGGCGCTGCCGCTTTCGGTGCAACAACGCGAGCAGATGATCGGCCTCGACCGCTATTGTGCGGTGATCGTCGTCAGCAAACCCGCCGCCCGGCTGGGCATTGCGCTGCTTGACCAGACCTGGCCCACGCCACCTGCAGCAACACGCTGGTTCAGTGTGGGCGCCGCCACCGCGCAGCTTCTCGCCGACCGCGGCCTCGATGTGAGCTTCCCCGCGCAAGGCGATGACAGCGAAGCACTGCTGGCGTTGCCTGCATTTGCCGAGGCGGTTTCGCGACCCGGCGCCCGGGTGTTGATCCTCAAGGGTGAGGGCGGGCGCGAACTGCTGACTGAGCGTTTACGCGAGCAAGGTGCTAGTGTCGAGGGTCTGGAGCTGTATCGCCGCTACCTGCCGCACTACGAACCCGCGACATTGCCCCGGATAATTCAAGCGGAACGCCTGAACGGCCTGGTGGTCAGCAGTGGACAGGGTTTTTTGCATCTGCGCCAAATGGCGGATGCGGCCTGGCCGGAACTGGCGCAACTGCCACTGTTCGTGCCTAGCCCCCGGGTCGCCGAGTTGGCGCGAGCTGCCGGGGCCCGACAAGTGGTGGACTGCAGTGGTGCCAGTGCCACGGCTCTGCTAACGGCGTTGCGGGAGACCGGTGCCGTTCTCTAACACAAAGGATGGATACGTGAGCGAAACAACCTTGCCCAAAGATGACGTCCAGCCACAGCTTCAGGCGCCTGCCGAACCTGTGACCGAAACCGCCCCACGCCGAGGCAATGGCTTGGCGGTTCTGGCCTTGCTGCTGGGAGCCGCGGGGGCCGCCGCCGGTGGCTGGGGTGTCTGGCAGGTGCGCAGCCTGCAAGCGAGCAACCAGCAGCAGTTGGGGCAACTTCAGGCTTTGGGCGACCAGGCGCAAAACCTCAAACTCAGTGAGCAGCGCCTGCGCGAGCAGCTCGAACAGTTGCCCGGCGCGCAGGAACTGGAAGAACGCCGGCGCCTGGTGGCGCAGTTGCAAGGCGACCAGCAGCGTTTGAACCAGCGCCTGGAAACTGTTCTGGGGGCGAGTCGCAAGGACTGGCGTCTGGCTGAGGCCGAGCACCTCCTGCGCCTGGCCAGCCTGCGTCTTTCCGCGCTACAGGACATCAGCAGTGCTCAGGCGCTGGTCCAGGGCGCCGATGAGATCCTGCGCGAACAAAACGATCCTGGCTCATTCGCCGCCCGCGAACAGTTGGCCAAAACCCTGGCGGCCCTGCGTAGCACCGAGCAACCGGACCGCACCGGGTTGTTCTTGCAATTGGGCGCCTTGCGCGATCAAGTCATCGAGCTCAGCGCGCTGGCGCCTGAGTACCACGACCGTGGCGAGGCTCTGCTGGGGTTGACCGCCGACGGTGACGGCGCGAGCCGCTGGGCCCAATGGTGGGCGGAGATCTCACGCTACGTGCGTATCGATTTCAACGCCGACAAAAATATCCGGCCGCTACTGGCGGGCCAGGGCCTGGCACAAGTACGCCTGGCCCTCAGCCTCGCGCTGGAGCAAGCCCAGTGGGCGGCCCTCAACGGCCAAGCTGCGGTGTACACCCAAGCGCTGGATGAGGCGCGGGACGTACTGAAAAACAACTTCAACCAAGACAACCCACAAAGCAAAGTCATGCTTGAACGCGTGGCGGAACTGGCCAAGCAACCGGTCACGGTGGTCACACCAGACCTGGCCGGTACTCTCGGTGCAGTCCAGGCCTATCTGGAGCGGCGTAATGTCAGCGCCGAAGAGTCGGTCAAACCCGCCGCTGCCTTGCCGGAGCCGACGCCATGAAGCGCCTGTATGTGGTGATGTTCCTGGTCATCGCCGCCGCCGCGTTGCTGGGCCTGGCCATCGCCGAGCACCCGGGGTATGTGCTGATCGCCTACCGGAACTTCCGCTTCGAGTCGTCACTGTGGGCGACACTGGCACTGGTCGCGGTGCTATGGCTGGTGATCTGGGGAATCAAGGTGCTGATCGAACTGCTGACCACCTCCGGCGGTGTGGTGAATCCATGGTCGCGGCGCAACCGCAGTCGGCGTGTGCAGATTGCCATCGAGCAAGGCCAAATGGACCTCGCCGAAGGTCGCTGGGCCAGTGCCCAGAAGCACCTGCACCGGGCCGCCGAGGCCGAACGCCAGCCTTTGTTGTATTACCTTGGCGCCGCACGCGCGGCGAACGAGCAAGGTCTCTACGAAGAAAGCGATCGACTGCTTGAGCGCGCACTGGAGCGCCAGCCTCAGGCCGAGTTGGCGATCGCCTTGAGTCATGCCCAGTTGCAGACCGATCGCAACGATACAGAGGGGGCTCTGGCGACCCTGCAAGCCATGCGTGAGCGCCATCCGCACAGCATACAGGTGCTGCGACAGTTGCAGCGCCTGCATCAGCAGCGCGGCGATTGGTCGGCATTGATTCGCCTGCTGCCGGAGTTGCGCAAGAACAAGATCCTACCGGCGGCCGAGTTGGCAGATCTGGAACGTCGGGCCTGGGGCGAGAATCTGTCGCTGGCAGCCCATCGCGATGAAGATGGTTCTGTGAGCCTGCAGTCGCTGACGCGGGCCTGGCAGCAGCTGACATCCGCTCAACGCCAAGAACCGCAGTTGGTGCTCGCTTACGCCGAGCAGTTACGGCAATTGGGGGCGCAGGCCGAGGCCGAGGAAGTCCTGCGTACCGCGCTCAAGCGCCAATACGACAGCCATCTGGTGCGGTTGTATGGCTTGTTGCGTGGCGCTGACCCGGATCGCCAGCTCAAGCTTGCCGAAGGCTGGCTCAAGGAGCATCCCCAAGACCCGAGCCTGCTGCTGACATTGGGCCGCCTGTGTTTGCAAAACAGTCTCTGGGGCAAGGCGCGGGATTATCTGGAGAGCAGCCTGCGGGTTCAGCGCAATCCAGAAGCTTGTGCTGAACTTGCCCGGCTATTGGCTCGGCTGGGTGATACTGAACAGAGCAACCAGCTCTTCCAGGAAGGCCTGGGCCTGCTGGATGAACGTTTACTGGCTTTTTCTCTGCCGGTTCCGGTGTAGTCCGTGGGCGGGGCTGATTTGTCGTCAAGTTGACTTCTGCCCCTTCGCGGCGACAGAGCTTTCTACGCAATATGAACTGTTGTGGTGAAATCCTACAAAGGCCTACTCGTAGGCCTTCTGTATCTGTCGGCGATTCCTTACATCATTGAGGATTTGTCCGCGGGGAGCCTCCTTGAAAGGGTCAAGTCCTTTCCTCTACCGTAACTGCCTGTCTCTTTTGTTACGGATAAGCCATGTTCTTGGCCTGCTCACGACCCCTGTTTCTCATGACTTTCCTCGCAGGAACTCTGGCGTTGGGTGCTTCGTATTATCTGGAATATGTCGTCGGACTTGAGCCTTGCCTGCTGTGCATGATGCAGCGTTTCTTCCTGATCGTGTTCACGCTCACCAGTCTGGTTGCCACACTGCATGGAGCAAAAATCAGAGGCTGCTACGGGTACTGGTTGCTGAACCTGTTCAGTAGCCTGGCGGGGATGGTCATTGCCTGGCGTCATGTCTTGCTGCAAAGCGTCGACTCGGCACAAGGCTTCACGTGCTCGAACATCCTGAACTCCGGGGTGTGGAAGGCACCCTGGATGTGCGTGTTCAGGCAGTTCTTCCAGGGCGATGCCGAATGCGCGCAACTGACCTGGAGCCTGTTCGACCTGAGCGTGCCGGAGTGGAGCCTGTTGTTTTTTGTGGCGATGGTGCTGCTGAGTGTTTTCCAGCTTTTTCACCTGGTGCGGCTCACCTGCCTGAAAGCGGCGAGCTGATTTGCGTCATTGCACGGCGCTGTTGAAGATTAAACGCTTGTATGAACATTATCTGCTGCGTACCTTGAAGCAGTAGTCGTGCGGGCATAATCTGGCCCGCACGTGTTAACGCAATTAGGTTGTTCGATGGCGTTCTGCCTGGGCGCTTATAGGGTTTTAAACCTAGCGACGGGCATAGAGCGACATGGCCCTTAAGGGAAGAGAGATCACCATGCTCGAAAGTTGTCAGAATGCTCAGGAACGCTGGGGTGGAGTGCACCTGCTGATCGACCGCTGGTTGCAGGAGCGTCACGAACTGGTTCGGGCCTATGATGCTCTCGGCGCCAAGCCCGAAGTGCTGGGTGAGAACCGCGAGTCACTGCAGGAGTTCTGCGGCGTGCTGGTCGACTACGTGTCAGCGGGGCATTTCGAGATATACGAACAGCTCACCAGCGAGGCCAAGGCCTTTGAGGATAAACGTGGGCTTGAGCTTGCAGAGACGCTCTACCCGCGTATCGATGTGATTACCGAGAAGCTCCTGGCGTTCAATGACCTGTGCGATGCCGGTAATTGCGTCGCGGAAAAATTCAAGGAGTTGGGTGGACTGCTACATGAGCGTTTCGAGTTGGAAGACTGCCTGATCGAAGTGTTGCACACCGCTCACAAGGAGGAAGTCCCGGTTCAGGTCTGAGTTTTTTCTCTACCTCTTTCCATCAAAACGGTGCGCTTGGCGTGCCGTTTTTCATTTGTGCCGCCGTTCAGCGCACGTTCACCAATTCGATTTCGAACACCAGGGGTGTAAAGGGAGCGATCAAGTCGCCGGCACCTTCCGCGCCATAGGCCTGGTCGGCTGGAATCACCAAGCGCCACGTCGCGCCCACCTGCATCTGGGGCAAGGCGCTGCGCCAGCCGCTGATAACACTGTCGAGTCGGAACCACTGCGGTTGAGTGTTCTGGTCGAAGACGGAGCCATCGGGAAGTCGCCCCACATAGCGAACCTGCACGCTGCCTTCGGCGCTCGGCTGGGGGCCGTTACCAGCCTTGAGTTCGGTCAGCAGAATGCCGCCCGCCAATTCGCGAACGTCCGGCTTGGCGCGTTCTTGGGCAAGAAAGCGTTGCTGTGCCTGGAGCGCGATTTCACTTTGCGGCCTGGCCGACTGTTCGTTGGTGCGGGCTTCGTGCTCGGCGAGTATCTGCTCGATACGTTCGTCCTTGAGTGCCAGCGGCTTACCTTGGTAGGCCTGTTGCAAACCGTCCAACAGCGCCTTGAGTTCAAGGCCCGGGACTTCCTGGCGCAGACGTTCGCCGAGGCTGGCGCCCAGGCTGTAGGCCAGGTCGTGACGGTCATTGGCCGGCGTTTTTTCGCCCGCATGGGCCAACCCCAAACACAGGCATAACGATAGAAAAAAAACACGCGACATGACTGTGCTCCGACCGGATAGGGGGCCGATTATGCCAGCCTGAAACGGTGAGTGTCGGGGCAACTTGCGCCAGGGCGAAGAACATTTTCCATCGGTTGCAACGCAGCGCTTTGGATACTGTCAACATGCCCTAGCGGCGGTAGCAGCAGAGGTCTAGTATGAGCCGCACCCACGTCAGCCAGGAGGTAAACCATGTCGGCCAAGAAGAAGCCTGTAAATACTCCGTTGCATTTGCTCCAACAGCTTTCGGGCAGCCTGCTCGAACATTTGGAAAACGCTTGTTCGCAAGCCTTGGCTGATGCTGAAAAACTGCTCGCCAAGCTGGAAAAGCAACGGGGCAAGGCTCAGGAAAAACTGCACAAATCGCGCATCAAATTGCAGGACGCTGCGGCGACCGGCAAGGCCAAGGCGCAAGCCAAAGCCAAAGGCGCGGTGAAAGAACTCGAAGACCTGCTCGATGCCCTCAAGGATCGCCAGGCCGAAACCCGCACCTACATTCTTCAGCTCAAGCGCGATGCCCAGGAAAGCCTGAAATTGGCCCAGGGTGTTGGCCGCGTGAAAGAGGCCGTGGGCAAGGCACTGACCTTGCGTTCGGCGAAGCCTGCTGCTGTCGCTTCTGCGGCAAAGAAACCCGCCGCGAAGCCGACTGTATCGAAAGCCGCCGCTAAGCCAGCGACCAAAGCCACGGCCAAGCCTGCGGTTAAAGCCGCCAGCAAACCTGCGGTGAAAAAGCCCGCCGCTGGTGCTGCCAAACCCGCCGCTAAAACCATCGCGGCCAAACCCGCCGCAAAACCTGCTGCCAGAACGGTAGCGGCCAAGCCCGCGACCAAGGCGGCAGCGGCTAAACCTGCGGCCAAGTCTGCTGCGGTAAAACCTGGAGCCGCCAAGCCTGTGGCCAAACCGGCCGCTAAGCCCGCTGCTTCCAGAGCCGCCAAACCGGCTGCCAAGCCTGTGGCAAAACCTGCTGCCAAACCTGCGGTGAAAAAACCGGCAGCCACCAAGCCTGCGGCCAAACCGGCAACGCCTGCTGCCGCCAAGCCTGTCACTGCAGCGCCAGCCGCCACCGCTCCAACCACTCCCGCTACGCCAGCCGCCACCACGCCGACCAGCGCTTCCTAAGCGCCGGTCACCGCGACGCGCAATTGATTGAGCGCGTCGCGGTTCAGGTTGGCGGCACCCGCCGCCAAACCTTCCAGCCACTGCGTCGAGTCACTGCTTTGAGCGTGTGGCCAACCCTGCGCAGCATTTTCCAGCCGTATCAATAATTGCCGTTCGGCTTCCAGTTCCAGGTTTTTGACCTGCTCGCGCAACGCCGACAGGTGTGCGTCTGTGTGCGCCGGTTCGCGCCATTGCGTGCGCAATTGTCGTAGCGGCTGGATGACCTTTTCGTGCCAGGGGTCAGCCAACTCCTTTAACAGGCGCAGGCGTTGCGCGGTGTAGGCGGTGCCTCGTTGCTCCAGCCAGCAAGCGCACAGCAGCAGGCAGACGTTGCCACCCGCGGCTTGCAGTTGCAGGCAGGCGCTTTCGACTCCGGGCCGGGCGTAGAGGGCCAGGGCCGTATTCCATAGGTCAGAGGGCATATTCAGACTCGCGCCAGTTGCGAGCGAAGCTGGTAGACTCCGCCGCCATTATGATTCGACTTCAAAGCCTAACATTACAGCGCGGCCCGCAACGTCTGCTAGAAGACGCCGAGCTGACCCTGCACGCCGGTCACAAAGCCGGCTTGATCGGTGCCAACGGCGCCGGTAAATCCACGTTGTTTGCCCTGTTGCTGGGCGAATTGGCCCCTGATTCCGGCGATTGCCTGATGCCCGCCGACTGGCGCATTGCGCACATGCGCCAGGAGATCGACACCCTCGACCGCATTGCGATCGACTACGTGCTCGATGGCGACCTGCGTCTGCGCCAGGTGCAACGCGAGTTGGCCGAAGCCGAACTGGCCCAGGACGGCGCCGCCCAGGCGCGCTTGCACTCGGAGCTCGACAGCGCCGACGGCTACACCGCCGACGCCCGCGCCCGCAAGATGCTCGCCGGCCTGGGCTTCACCAACGAGCAGATGGACCGCCCGGTGGCGGCGTTCTCCGGGGGCTGGCGCATGCGCCTGAACCTGGCCCAGGCGCTGATGTGCCCCTCGGACCTGCTGTTGCTCGATGAGCCCACCAACCACTTGGACCTCGATGCGATCCTGTGGCTGGAAGACTTCCTCAAAAGCTACCCCGGCACCTTGCTGCTGATTTCCCATGACCGCGACTTCCTCGATGCCGTGGTCGATAACATCGCCCACGTCGAACAGCGCAAGATCACCCTGTATCGCGGTGGCTACAGCGCCTTCGAGCGGGCCCGTGCCGAACGCTTGGCCCAGCAACAGCAGGCCTTTGAGAAGCAGCAGGCGCAACGGGCGCACATGGAAAGCTACATCGCCCGCTTCAAGGCCCAGGCCACCAAGGCCCGCCAGGCCCAGAGCCGGATCAAGGCGCTGGAGCGGATGGAAGAACTGTCCGCCGCCCACGTGGACTCGCCGTTCGATTTCGTCTTCCGCGAGTCGCTGAAAATCTCCAGCCCTTTGCTGGACCTGTCCGACGCTCGCCTGGGCTACGGCGACAAAACCGTGCTGGAAAAGGTCAAGTTGCAACTGACCCCGGGCGCGCGCATCGGTTTGCTCGGCCCCAACGGCGCGGGTAAATCGACCCTGATTAAAAATCTTTGCGGTGAACTCGAGCCGCTGGCCGGTCGCCTGGTCCGCGGTGAGAACCTGGTGGTGGGCTATTTCGCCCAGCATCAGTTGGACTCGCTGGACGCCAAAGCCAGCCCGCTTTTGCATTTGCAGCGCCTGGCGCCGACCGAGCGTGAGCAGACCCTGCGCGATTTCCTCGGCGGTTTTGACTTCCGTGGCGCACGCATCGACGAGCCGGTGTTGAACTTCTCCGGCGGCGAAAAGGCGCGCCTGGCATTGGCCCTTATCGCCTGGGGCCGGCCGAACCTGTTGTTGCTCGACGAACCGACCAACCACTTGGACCTGGAAATGCGCCTGGCGCTGACGATGGCCCTGCAGGAGTTCAGCGGCGCGGTACTGGTGGTTTCCCACGATCGGCACTTGCTCAAAAGCACTACCGATGAGTTCCTGCTGGTGGCCGATGGCAAGGTCCAGGCGTTCGACGGCGACCTGGAAGACTACGCGCGTTGGCTCAACGACTATCGCTTGCGCAATGCGCCGGTCAGCACCACCCCGGTCAACCCGGACAAAACCGACAAGAAGGCCCAGCGCCAGGCCGCCGCCGCGTTGCGCCAGCAGTTGGCGCCGCACAAGCGCGAAGCCGACAAGCTCGAAGCTGAGTTGGGCAAGGTCCACGAAAAACTCGCCAAGATCGAAACCAGCCTCGGCGACAGCGCGGTGTACGAAGCGGCGCGCAAGGACGAGTTGCGTGACCTGCTGGCCGAACAGGCCAAGCTCAAGGTGCGCGAAGCCGAGCTGGAGGAAACCTGGATGGAGGCGCTGGAGCTGCTGGAAAGCCTGCAAGCGGAGCTGGAGGCGCTGTCCTGATGGAAGCGTTCAAGTGGCCGTTGTCGTCGGTATGGACCGAGCCGCTGTGGCTTGGGCTGCAAATCCTTCTGATCCTGTTGGCCGGCTACCTGGCCCAGCGGTTCGTCGCCAAGGGCCTGACGCGCTTGGGTGAGCGCTACCCGTTTCCGCCGCAATTGCTCTTGCCCCTGCGTGGCGGCTTGCGCTGGCTGATTATGGGCAGCGCGCTGATTTTCGTGCTTGAACGCCTCGGGGTATCGGCGACGGTGCTCTGGACGGCGTTGTCCGGCTTCGTGGCCGTGGCGGCGGTGGCGTTCTTCGCCATGTGGAGCGTGCTCTCCAACCTGCTCTGCGCGATTTTGATCTTCACCGTCGGGCCGTTTCGCCTGGGCGATGTGGTGGAGTTGGTGGACACCACCGACAAACCTGGGGTCAAGGGCCGGGTGGTGGCCATTAACCTGCTCTACACCACGCTGATCGAAGCCGAAGAGCTCGGCACCGGTAGCGCTATGGTGCAAGTGCCCAACAGCCTGTTCTTCCAGCGCTCGGTGCGCCGCTGGCGCGGCAGCGATGGCCTGCCTTTGGGCCTGGGCGACCGCTAGCCCTTCCTTGTTGCACGCAAAAATATCGATAGTCATTCGCCCAGCGGCGCATTAGCTTAGACGGCTGTAACAAGTCTTAGCCGAGGTGTGTGATGGTGCTTGAAACATGGCTGGCGTTCTTCGCCGCGTGCTGGGTGATTAGCCTTTCCCCTGGCGCGGGTGCCATTGCGTCGATGTCCTGCGGGTTGCAGTACGGTTTTTGGCGCGGCTATTGGAATGCCCTGGGCCTGCAACTGGGCCTGGCGTTGCAGATCGCGATTGTCGCCGCCGGAGTGGGCGCGGTGCTCGCCGCTTCTTCGACGGCGTTCTATGCCATCAAGTGGTTCGGCGTGGCTTACCTGGTGTTCCTGGCCGTCAAGCAATGGCGCGCGCTACCCAGCGAGATAAGCGACGACGCCAGCATCCGCCCCATCGGCAAACCCCTGGCCCTGGTGTTCCGTGGCTTTTTGGTGAACATCAGCAACCCCAAGGCTCTGGTGTTCATGCTTGCGGTGCTGCCGCAGTTCATCAACCCGCACGCGCCGTTGGTGGCGCAGTACCTGACCCTGGGCGTGACCATGGTGGTGGTCGATTTGATCGTGATGGCCGGTTACACCGGGTTGGCTTCCAAGGTGCTGCGCCTGTTGCGCACACCCAAGCAGCAAAAACGCATGAACCGCACCTTCGCCGGCTTGTTCATCGGCGCGGCAGCCTTCATGGCCACCTTGCGCCGGGCTCCGGTCTAGCCCCCCAAAATCCTTTGTGGGAGCGGGCTGGCCCGCGATGAGGCCAGGTCAGCCACCTTGGATACTGGTTGATCGACTGCCATCGCGGGCCAGCCCACTCCCACAGAGTGGATCTGGCTGGCCAAGAGCGGTTCAGCGCAAAATCACCGGCGCCGTGTCACGGGGCAGGTTGTTGCGCGGGGCTTGCTCAGGTTGGCCGTAGTCGGCGCCGATCAGCTGTTCCTTCAACTGATTCGCCACGTCCTCGCCCAGGGCCTTGGACACGTCGCGCACCACCCGTGGGCGGTTCAGCGAGACCCGAACGTCGCGGCTCTTCACCAGTTTGGTGTCCTGGCCTTCACCCATGGCGGTAAAGGCCGAGGTGATTTCGTAGGTCTTGGTGTTTATCAGGCTGAAATCCGCCACCAGGCTCAGGCCCAGGATCGCCGAGTAGCTGTCGGTGTTGTCCAGGGCGGTGATATCGCGGGTGAAGTCGATGTCCGACAGGGTGCCGAACAGCACGTAGTCCGCGCCCTTGAAGTTGCCGGCCTTGATCCGCTTGATGACGTCGTACACGTCCTCGCGCGACTTGGCGGTGTACGGCGTGCCCTGAATCAGTTGGAACATGCCGGACTTGAGAATCTCGCCCTTGATGTCACCGCTGAATTTGCGCAACTCGGTTTGCTCGATGTAGCTGGTGCTGCTCTCGAACTCGTTGTAGCTCGACGAACCGCTGGCGTTGTACAGGCCAGCCTGGGACTGGCTGGCAGCAGAAACGATGTGGATGTATTGCTCCACCCGTTCCTGGTAGGCCAGGTCGGTCACGGCGACTTTCGGTGCGGCCTGGGCGGCAAAGGCGCACGCCAGGCTGATGATGCCAATCCATGCACGCATTGCTTAGCGCTCCGTGGTCTTGCGGATCTCTTTTTCGTCCATCCATTCAGCCAGGCCGCTTTCGACGTCGATCAATTGCAGGCTGAATTTGTAGAACACGTCTTTGTAGTCGCTGCTGCGCTTGACGATCGAGCTGATCGAGCCTTCAAGACGGTATTTGGCGGCGATCATGTTGCCGGTCTTGGCCACGGTGTTTTTCTTGTACAGGCCGCTCTGGTTTTGCAGCTTGAGCTGGTCGACCTGGTTCTGCATCGCGGTGTTGTCGCTGGCGAAGCGGGCGGTGCCGGACTTCATCAGTTGGGTTTTGATCGAGGTGGTGATCTCGCGGGTATCGATGTACTCGCTGGTCTTGTTCTTCACATCGTAGACCTGCACCACCGGGCGACCTTGCAGGATGCCGGACTGCGCCAGGGAACGGGTCATGGTTTCGGCGATCATTTGCAGGTCGGTGGAACCGAACTCGTTGGTCACCAGCTCCACAGCCTTGGTGTCGCCGTAGCCGATGTTCTTGCCGCCCAGTACGGGCGAATTATTGGCGCAGCCGCTGGCCAGCAGGGCGACGACGGCGAGAAACGAAATGCGTGCAAACATGGGAAAGCTCTCTAGAAACGGGTCGTTGGGGGCCTTAAGGCGTTTTGATTTCCAGGCGGAAATCCACGGCTTTGGGTGTCGGCGCAATGGCCGGCAGGAAACTGGTCTGGGTGCCGTAGAGGGTCAGGCTTTTCCAGGTTTCCTCTTCGCCCACCGGGAAGCCTTCGGGGCCGAGCCAGGCGAAGCGGTAGTACATGGTTTTGTTGTTGTAGCTGGTGTTACTCAACTGCACGTTGACTGTGAGGAAGCCGTTTTCACGGGCCACGCGCATAGCGCCGACCACGATGTTTTTCAGCTTGCCCATGGACACGACTTTGCTGGCCGCGCTACCGGGTTCCGGCGGCGGGGTGGCGCACCCGGCCAGCAAGGCCAGGGCGACGACGGCGAGGACTTTCAAACGCATGGCGACTCTCTGCTTAAGGTTGTTTGAGGCTGGCGACGGCTGCGGCGCTGCTGTTGGGCACTACCTGAGCATCGACGCCACTGGCGAAGGCCTGGTTGCCGACCACGCGCACGGCGATCACTTGGTAGGGTTGCTCGACCTTCACCTTGACCACCGCCCCGCCCAGGGCGTTGGGCAGGGTCAGGTGGTGCTCGCCCTTGGCCATGCGCAGGCGCACAACCTGGGTGTTGTCCGGCAGGGTGCGCCAGGTGCGGGTGTCGGCGCCTTCCATCACGGCCGAGGCAATACCCATCGCCAGGCCGGCCAGCGGGCTGCTGTCGTTCATCTGCTTTTGCGCCACGCCACGGCTGATGGCCCGCACGCTGGTACGCAGGATGATCCCCGGCATGTCATCGCGCAGGGCGCGGCGCGACATGGCGGTGGTGCTGTTGAGCGCGGTCAGGTCGTGTTGCTGGTTGTCGATGCCGATCTGGCTGAACGCAGCGGTCGAGGTGTCGGGCTTGATGATCGGGAACGACAGCGGGGTAATCACCAGGTTGCCGCTGATGGGCAGGGGCAGGGGAATGCGGATCGAGTCGCGGGCCGGCGCCAGGCCGCTTTGCACCACGATCAGGATGTCGCTGTCCTGGGCCTTGCTGGCCGGTTTGTCGAGGTTCAGCAGGGCTTTTTCCAGCAGCGGCGTGTTGGGGCGTAGCTCGGCGGCCTTGCGGTAGCCCGGTGCGGCGAGGTCACGCTCGCCCAGGGCTTCGTAGACGAAACCGGCCAGGTAATGGCTGAAGGCACTCTGGTAGCTGTTTTTCAGGCTGACCACGTCCGGCGCGTCGAGGCTGGCCACCGGGTAGCCTTGCAAATCCTTGTACTCGGTCTTGATTCCTTGCTGCTCGGCCTCGTCTTCGCGCTTGAGGTATTCCTTGTCGCGCAGCTCGGCGATCACCGCTTCGCGTTCGTGGGTTTTCTTGATCTCGGTGCGCGCGCCGTCGAAGTCGTTGACGGCCAGCAGGTTCAGGGCCATCTGCGTGGTCAGCATGACTTTTTCGTAGTCGTAGCCTTCGTAGCGACGCACCTTGTCGTTGACCAGGAAACTGCCGAATTGGGCCACGTACTTCTCGGTGTCGAACTTGACCGCATCTTCCCAGGCGCCGACCACTTTATCGGCGCTGCCCCAAGCGGCCTGGCTACCGCTCAGGTCGCCCTTGGCGCGCAGCAGTTCGCCCTTCTCGAAGTAATACAGCAGGTCTTTGTTTTCGCCGCTGTTGTTCTTCTCCAGCAGGGTCAACGCCGCCTCGACATTGCCGCGGGTCAAGTGCTGGTTGGTTTCCTGGAGTTCGGAGTCGTAGCTGCGAAAGGCCGAACAACCGGCCAGCAGGGTCGCTGCGCTGAGCGCGAGCACGGTAAGGGCGCGGGATGCCATCGAGTTACTTCTTCCCTGAACGTAGACAGCCGAGTGTGCTGGTCGGGCTGGAGGAACCAATTGGTGTAAGGCCAATTCCTCATAAAAAGAGGAGCTTAAATGCCCGGTCGCGATAACGAGGGCGGCGCATTATAAGGGCCGAAGATGGCCATGTAATGGCTTTTTAATTCCGTTTTGAGACGTGGTGCCATCATTCATGTTTGGCGCCACTCGCCCGATTTCCTCCCGGTTCATGCCCTTAGCGCCATGAACCCCTTGAGCAAACCCTTATCGAAGTCTTCCGCCGGTCGCCACTTGCCTGATTCCTCACTGGTTTAGGTCCTTGGTCCCACGAACCTCTTGAGCAAACCCTTATCGAAGTCTCCCGCCGGTCGCCACTTGCCTGATTCCTCACGGGTTTAGGTCCCTGGTCCCACGAACCCCTTGAGCAAACTCTTATCGAAGTGAACAATATGTTACTTATTGTTTCCAGGTGAGAATCATTCATGACTGCCTTTTCCCGCGCCCTGGGCTGGCTGGTGCTGCCGATCCTGATCGCCAGCAGCCCGCACCTGCTGGCCGATACCGTCGAAGGTGCGCCCCAGGCGCTGCATTTGCTCGACTACATCGGCGCCGATTACCCAGCCACGGTGGAGGCGGGCCAGGTGATCGACGAGTCTGAGTACCGCGAGCAAGTGGAATTCCTCGGCGTGCTGCAAGGCGCGGTCGCCGAGCTGCCGGCCAAGGCGCAAAAAACCGAGCTGGAACAAGGCATCGCCCGCCTCAAGGCCGCCGTGGTTGCCCGCGAGGACGGCAGCGCCGTGGCCCGCCAGGCACGGCAACTGGGCGCGCAACTGGCGGCGGCCTATGAAGTCAGCCAGGCGCCGATCATCACCCCCGACCCCACGCGTGGCGCGCCGCTCTACGCCCAGCATTGCTCGGTGTGCCACGGCGCCAGCGGCGTCGGCGATGGCCCGGCGGGCGTGGGCCTGACCCCGCCGCCCGCCAACCTGCGGGACGCGGCGCGGCTTGATCGCCTGAGCCTCTACGGCATCTTCAGCACCCTTGGCCTGGGCGTGGAGGGCACCGACATGCCGTCCTTCGCCGACCAATTGGATGAGCGCCAACGTTGGGACCTGGCCACCTACATCGCCGGTTTCAGCAGCGACCCGGCCCAGGCCAAAAGCGCCGAGGCCTTCAACCTCGCCGACCTGGCGCGCCAGACTCCCGCTGAAGTGCTGGCCGCCCAAGGCCCGGCCGCGGCCGCCACCTTCCGTGCCCAGCGCGCGCAGCCGCCGCAGGTCAAGCGCGGCCCCGGGCAGTTGCTCGACTACACCGCCGCGACCCTGGACAAAAGCCTGGCGGCCTACCGCGCCGGCGACCACGAGCAGGCCTACGACCTCTCGGTGGCGGCGTACCTGGAAGGGTTCGAGCTGGTGGAAAGCTCCCTGGATAACGTCAACGCTAACGTGCGCAAAGACACCGAGAAATCCCTGATGGCCTACCGGCAGGCGTTGCAGGACGGCTTGCCGCTGGAGCAGGTCGAACAGCGCCTGGGCGCGGCCAAGGCCAAGCTCACCGAGTCGGCCGGGTTGCTGGGCAGCGACGGCTTGAGCTGGTCGCTGAGCTACATCTCCGGGTTGCTGATCCTGCTGCGCGAAGGCCTCGAAGCGATTCTGGTACTGGCGGCGATCCTCGCCTTCCTGCGCAACACCGGCCAGCAATCGGCGGTGCGCAGCGTCAACATCGGCTGGGGCTTGGCCTTGCTGGCGGGCCTGGCGACCTGGGCGCTGGCCGCCTATGTGATCGACGTCAGCGGCGCCCAACGCGAATTGCTCGAAGGCTGCACGGCGCTGTTTGCCAGCGTCATGGTGCTGTGGCTCGGCGTGTGGATGCACGATCGCCGCCACGCAGCAGCCTGGCAGGACTACATCAAAAGCAGCCTGGTGGGCGGCGGCGGGCGTTTCGGCTTCGCGATCCTGGCGTTCTTCTCGGTGTACCGCGAACTGTTCGAGGTGATCCTGTTCTACGAAACCCTGTGGCTGCAGGCCGGCCCCGCGGGCCATGACGCAGTCATCGCCGGCGGCGCCACGGCCCTGGTGCTGTTGATCGGCCTGGCCTGGGTGATCCTGCGCGGTTCGGCGAAACTGCCGCTGGCGCTGTTCTTCGGCATCAACGCGGCGCTGTTGTGTGCGTTGTCGGTGGTGTTCGCCGGCCATGGCGTCAAAGCCCTGCAAGAAGCGGGGATCTTCGGCACCCGCCCGGTGGCGTTCTTTGACTTCGACTGGCTGGGCATCCACGCCGACGCTTACTCCCTGAGCGCACAGGTCGTGGCCATCATCGCCATCGTCGTGCTCTACAGCCGCAGCCGCGTGGCGGACAAACGGCGGGTGCAGGTGTAGGCCACCCTAACCCCTTGTGGGAGCGAGCCTGCTCGCGATGGCGGCAGGTGTTCCAGCCTCATCGCGGGCAAGCCCATACACAGGCTTGCTCCCACAAGAAGGGATTTTGCAGCCAGATCGCCCTCATTCCCGGCGCAAAGCCTTGTGCTATCAGGTAATGCGTTCCAGTTATATAAAAATTCTTAAATAGTATTTTTAAGAATATCTGCCGCTCACTACTATCTGCTCCAAGCCACACGCAGTGCCGCCACTGCCGGGCACATCTCATTCAGGAGCAGCACCATGAGCGCATCTCTACGTAGCGTTGACGGCCAGGACGAAGCAGCCATTTTGCGCGAGATCCAAAGCGCCCTGCGCGACCTGCGCTTTGGCGCAGTGGAAATCACCGTGCACAACGCGCAAGTGGTCCAGATCGAACGCAAAGAGAAATTCCGTTTGCAGAACCCCGGCACCAAGCCGAGCTGAACTGCCGCACGCCAACCGGACCACCGCAGGGCACGCCCATGACCCCAGCCAGCAGCTACACCAGCGTTCAAGCACGAATGCGGGCCTGAAGCGCCATAAGAACAGCCAACACTAAAAAATTTCAGGAGCTTCACTATGTCGTCGATTCGCCGTTACGCGTTGGCCGCCCTGGCCAGTGCCGTTTTTGCTGGTTCTGCAGTGGCCAAGGATTACGAGCTGCTCAACGTCTCCTACGACCCGACCCGCGAGCTGTATCAGGAATACAACGCCGAGTTCATCAAGTTCTGGCAGCAGGACCACGCCGGCGACAACGTCAAGATCCAACAGTCCCACGGTGGCTCGGGCAAGCAGGGCCGCGCCGTGATCGATGGCCTGCGCGCCGACGTGGTGACCCTGGCCCTGGCCGGTGACATCGACGAAGTCGCCAAATTGGGCAAGAGCCTGCCGCTGGACTGGCAAAAACGCCTGCCCGAAGCGAGCACGCCGTACACCTCGACCATCGTGTTCCTGGTGCGCAAGGGCAACCCCAAAGGCATCAAGGACTGGGGCGATTTGGTCAAGAACGGCGTGGAAGTCATCACCCCGAACCCGAAAACCAGCGGCGGTGCGCGCTGGAACTTCCTGGCGGCCTGGGCCTATGGCCTGAAGGCCGGCGGTAGCGAAGCCAAGGCGCAGGAATACGTCAAGGAGCTGTTCAAGCACGTGCCGGTGCTGGACACCGGCGCTCGCGGCTCGACCATCACCTTCGTCAACAACGGCCAGGGCGACGTACTGCTGGCCTGGGAAAACGAAGCCTTCCTGGCCCTCAAGGAAGACGGCGGCGCCGACAAGTTCGACATCGTCGTGCCGTCGCTGTCGATCCTCGCCGAGCCGCCCGTGGCGGTGGTGGACAAGAACGCCGAGAAAAAGGGCAACGCGCAAATCGCCGAGGCCTACCTCAAGCACCTGTACAGCCCGGCCGGCCAGGAAATCGCGGCGAAGAACTTCTACCGCCCGCGTGACGCCGCAGTGGCCGCCAAGTACGCCCAGCAATTCCCGAAACTGGACCTGGTGACTATCGACAAAGACTTCGGCGGCTGGAAGACTGCCCAACCGAAATTCTTCAACGACGGTGGTGTGTTCGACCAGATCTACACCGCGCAGTAAGCCAGGCAACCGCTAGGAGCGGGGCTATGCGGGGGCTGATATCCGAGCCTGCGCATAGCCCCGCTCCTAGCGTTGCATCTACCCGCTAACCAAGGACTTTTATGTCGCGTCGTATCTCCCCCGTCATACCCGGCTTCGGGCTGACGCTGGGCTACACCTTGGTGTACCTCAGCCTGATTGTGCT
>RCMZ01000721.1_pt1 | contig 34426 bp, 27 predicted proteins | sample 2041141 | NCBI WGS metagenome assembly RCMZ01 (sample SAMN09708263, study PRJNA481090) | Wastewater metagenome, whole genome shotgun sequencing project. | biome: sewage; isolation source: Davis station wastewater (DW) | place: Antarctica: Davis Station | collected 2010-03-01 | reverse complement strand
TAGCTAGGCTACGGGCATGTTGCTATTCAACGAATAGCGAGACATGACTTAATCTAACCAGAATAAATTTTAGAATGCAAAAACAAACGATCTACCTAACTGATGCCTTGGAGCAGATTTCAGATTTTACTGGTCTGGAATTATACGTACCATATTAAGGCTAGGGATTAGCATCATTGGTTGAGGGAGAGGGGTTCACATTGGTTCTAATAATTCAATTTGATTCTGTGATGCAGTCTATTGTATGGGGATTGTATTGAGAGTAGTTTAAGCAAAAACAATAGCTACATACGTTATGGCGAATTTTTCCTCATTATAAATATACTTTTGGCTAGGGTGATGAGCAAGGAAAGAACTCAATGGATGTGCTTTTTATTCATCAGAGTTTCTTAGGTCAGTTTCGCCATATTGCTAGGTATTTATCGGTCTTGCTTGATTCTAGAGTGTTGGCGATAGGCAAGCGTATGCATCATGGTTTTTGTACTTTTAAGGCGAGGGGATTTTTCAATGAGAGTGAGGAGGCGTGAATGTCTGGTTTCAGCTATTATTCCATTATTTTTAGTTATAATAGGGAGTGTTTCTCTCTGGCTTTTATTTTTTACTATGTTTTTTCTGTATTTCTACTTAAAAGGTAAGTCTTTTTTTTTCTCAAGTCTTGTCGTTTTGAGGATATTTGATGTGACTATTTCTATTTTGATATTTTTATTGATTATTGGTCTTTTGAACTCTGCGTTATTGATAGTTGCGAATGATGGCGGTTTTTCTATTCCGTTTTTTTCTAGCGGCTTGTTTAAGATGGTAATTATTTTTGTTTCTATTGTTTACTATTTTGGAAGTCTTGTTTTTTTTTCAATATTCTCTTTTTTAGGGAAAGAGTTTGTAATGCCTTTGTCTATTAGGGCTTTCGAAAAATTACTAGGTGATAGTGTGGTTGAAAATCGATAAGTTATTTTGAAATACTAGCTTTTATTGTTATTTGACGAAAGATTATAGGGTTTTTGGTGAGTTATAGGTGTATTTATGAAGATTAAAGTTTTTTTCTCTATAAGCTTTCTTGTTGCTATTGTGTGGATGATTTTTGTTTATGGGCGAGTGGGTGGCTCTCTAGGTGAGAGGGAGTCGAAATGGATAATAAAAGATATGTGGGGTTTGGTAGACTTTGATTCGCAACAGGATGAGACTGAAGAGTATCAAAGAATAAATCTATCAAGTCTTAGAAATGGGTCTAGCAAAAATCAAGAACTGATAACTTATGTCGTAAGGAATGGTTGTCAGGATGGGTCGGAACGCTGTTACTTTATTATGATGTCAGCATCTAATCTTTTAATAGATGGGGGGGAGTATGATTCAGGGCTTCGAGGGATGGTTGAAGCTATGAATAGAGTAGATAGTAAAAATATATGTCCAATAGCTTATGAGTTATCAATTCTTAATTATAAAATAAAGACATTGATCTCTGATGAGCCAGGATCTATGAGAAGTAGAGCAAGAGTTATTATAAATAAAATAAAGCGTGACGGAGGATTGGTAACAAGCTTAAGAACAAAGTCTTGTATTGATTTATCTAAGAAGAGTCCAGAGTATTTTCATGCTTATACTTTGTTAATTGCTCAGGTTATGGGGCTTGCTGGTGGTGATTTTGCGAAGGTTGGAGATTATATACGCTCATCTATACAATAATCGAGGGTCATAAATATGTCTGTTCCAGTGGAAACTCTAAAAGATGTAACTGATACTATTAATCAGGCTGGTGCAATTAACGACTACGTGAGAGATCAGATCGGAAATATAAAATCAAGTGATGGTGAGCAATCTGTTATTGATTCTACACGTTTGCTACTTGAAGGTCTTAGTCAGATGGGTGGCTCTGCTGGGAAACTTGCTGATGGTGCACAGGGTGTGCTTGGACTTGTTGAGTTTGCAGGGGGACAGACTGAGTGGGCACAAAAAGTAGCTAATACAACGCTACGAATTTTCTTTGACGGGATTAATGCTCTCGATAACCTGACTGGTCGCAACCCCCAGAGGCCGAATGGTTATCCCACACCACCGCGTAAGCCGATTGCTTACCCAGACGGACCTTATTTTACTGGTGAAGACTTGAGTGCGGAGAGCTATCTGAAAGATAGGCTTAAAGACTTTCAAGATGCTGTAGATAAAATTAAAGAGATAGCGAATGAGCTTTCTTCAAATTCTAGCTTGAATAAAATATGTTATCCCGACTGGTCAGAATATATTCAATTGGAAATAAATAAGATTAATTCTAATTTTCTCTTGGCGATTGAATTTATTCAGCGACGTGATCCTCTTGCTTTAGATTTGGACGGAGACGGTATAGAAACTATTGCTGCCAATACGGGCATTACCTTTGATTTCGATGGTGATGGCCTTAAAACCGGAACAGGTTGGGTCAAAGGTGATGATGGTTTCTTAGTGTTTGATCGCAATGCTAGCGGTTTTATTGAAAAAGGTAGCGAACTTTTTGGTGTGGATACCATTAAATCAAACGGCGAAAAGGCTACAGATGGTTTTGATGCTCTACGTGATCTGGATAGCAATGCTGACGGTGTATTCGATTCTCAAGATGTGGAATTTGCCAATGTCCGTGTTTGGCAGGATTTGAATCAGGATGGCGTGTCGCAAGCGAACGAACTAAAAAGCTTAGCTGAACATAATATTATCGCTATAAATCTTGACTCAACTAGTGCTAACCAGAACTCGAATGGTAACTTAATTAGCGCTGTAGGCACATTTGTACGCGGTGATGGCAGCGAGAGTTTGATCAATGGTAATTTGAGCCAAGCCGCTAATCTGGATCTGGCGTCCAACCCTTTCTATCGCCAGTTTACTGATCGTATTGCCTTAGACACTACCGCAAAAGGCTTGCCAGACATGCAAGGCTATGGGGCGGTACGTGACTTGCGTGAAGCCAGCATGCTCAATCCTGAGCTTAAGGGGGTGCTTGCTCAATATGCTTCGGCACAGACTCGTCAAGAGCAACTAGGGCTGTTGGATCGTGTTCTTGCTGAATGGGCAGAAAGCTCAGGCTACCGCACTTTTGATCAGCGAGTTTCTGCGCTCAATAGCGATTCAGCACATTTTGTTTTCTCTTATTCATGGGAAAAGCCACAAGGTACTGGCTTTGGTACTGGTTCATCTGGCAATGGTGGTTCCTCGGGCGGAGTTGTTGGTGGAGATGGGCAAAACTCGGGGCCAACTGTGGCTCAGCTTGAGCAGAAGGCATTACTGGAAAAGATCAAGCTTCTTGAGGTATTCAATAGCCAGAACTTCTTTAATTTTAGCTCAACCGAACGTACTGATGCTAATGGTAATAAAACAGTTGATGCTTCTTTTGGTTCTGGGTCTATGAGTGGCGGCAGAGAGCAATTTAGTGGCACTTTAGCGGGACAAGTAGGAACCTATTACATAACAGAAAAACATCTTGGATTAAACAGTACACAAGCTCAGCTTCTGAATAATTCTTATGAGGCGCTGCGTGAATCTGTGTATCAAGGGCTGTTATTACAAACACGGTTGCAGCCTTATATGGCTGAAGTTGATCTGAACTGGTCAATAGATGGCATAACCTTAGATTACAATGGCGTTACTCAATTACTTGAGCAAACTCATCAAAGTGATGCAATCAAGGCGAGCGTCGATCTATTTGAGTTGATCAAGTCGGTTAAAGGTCCTCTAGATGAATGGTCTGTTACCTTGGGCACTTGGGTCTCTCAGCTTGACTCTGTACAGCAGCAGGCGCTCAAGCAGCAATTGGGTGACACAAGCAGTATTGTTTTAGGTGAGGCAGCAGCGGATTCACTGTCCACTGGCAGCGGCTCAGACTTTGTTTTTGGTAAAGAAGGTAACGATAGGCTTCAGGGTAACCAAGGTAATGACTACCTTGATGGCGGAGTGGGAAATGACACTCTGTACGGTGGTGACGGTGCAGATATTTTGCTTGGAGGAGAAGGCGAGGATCGACTGTATGGTGGTGCCGGTAATGACATCCTTGCCGGTGGTGCTGGAAATGATTACCTAGATGGTGGTGAAGGATCAGACACCTACCTATTCGGCATCGGCTCGGGTAACGACACCATTAGTAGTTATGACCGTTCAATCGGACGTTTTGATATTGTTCTTTTGAGTGCTGGGTTGGGAAAGGAGGATGTTCAGCTGTCTCGTCAGGGCAGTAACTTGGTGATCAAGCTAAAAAACCATAGCGATACGCTGCTGGTGAACAATTTCTTCAGCCAAGATGCAGCGGGCGGTTATCAGATTGATCAGATTCAGTTTGCCGGTGGACAGTCTTGGTCGCTAGAGGAAATTAAGCATATCGTTATGCAGCCTGCTGAGGGGTTAACTCAGTTACATGGCTATGAGTCTGCTGATGTGATCCAAGGCTCCGATATTGATGAGTTTATCAATGGTAATGGTGGCAATGACATACTAAATGGTGGTGGTGGCAATGACCGCCTCGACGGTGGCGCAGGTAATGATGTGCTAGACGGTGGCACGGGCAACGATCACCTGTCCGGCGGTACGGGCTCCGATACCTATCTGTTTGGCCTAGGCTCTGGGCATGATGTCGTGAATAACTACGATACTTCGGCTGGTCGTCTCGACCGAATCTTGCTTGCAGCGGGTGTGACAACTCAAAATATAACATTGCGACGCTCAGGAAGTGATCTCGTATTGCGCCTTGACAATGATCAAGACTCAATACGTGTGCAGTCATTTTTCCATGAGGATGGTGCGGGTGGATATCAGATCGACCGTATCGACTTTGCTGATGGTACTCAATGGGATGTGCCCACTATCAAGCAGATGGTGTTGCAGGCCACGGACGGAGCCGATCAGTTGACCGGTTATGCCTCCGGTGATGTGATTGACGGTGGCATCGGAGATGATCGTATCGACGGCTTGGCTGGTGATGACACACTGAGCGGTGGCTTGGGTAATGATAATCTGAGCGGTGGGGCTGGTAACGATGTGCTTTATGGTGGCAGCGGCAATGACTACTTGGATGGTGGTGCTGGCTCTGATACTTATCTGTTTGGGCGTGGTGATGGCCATGACCGTATTTCCAACTACGACCTAACGGCTGAACGTATGGATGTGTTGCAGCTAGCCGAAGGTGTCGCTCAATCGGATATCCGATTGACTAGAAGCAGCAATAATGACCTCGTTCTGACTATTCTCGATACGGGTGATTCGGTTTCGGTTCTCAATTTTTTTGCCAAGGATGCGACCGCTGGGGATTTTATTGATCGTATTGCATTTGCCGATGGTACGTTCTGGGACCTTGAACAAATCAAGTTACAAGTTTTGCAGCCTTCAGATGGTGCAGATACCTTATATGGTTATGCAACGGATGATTTGATCAATGGTGGCGCTGGTAATGACACTCTGATTGGTAATCAGGGTAACGATCATTTGTCTGGCGGTGCGGGTAATGACCGTTTGGAGGGTGGTGAAGGTAACGACATCCTAGACGGTGGTGCTGGCAATGATTACTTGATTGGTGGAGAAGGTTCAGACACCTACGTGTTTGGTCGTGGTTATGGACAGGATGTGGTCAATAACTTTGATCTATCTGCTGATTCTGCGGATGTGATTCAGCTTGCAGCTGATGTTTTACCTGCTGATGTTCGTCTCACGCGTATGGAAAACAAGCTCATTCTGAGTATTAAAGGCAGTGACGATACGCTGACTGTTGAGCACTACTTTGAAAGTGACGCCACCGATGGCTACCAGATTGACCGAATTGTCTTTGCTGACGGAACGTCCTGGAATGTTGAAGCCGTCAAACAGCTTGTCCAGGCAGGTACTGATGGTTCTGATAACCTTTATGGCTACGCTACTGATGATGTTCTCGCGGGTCTTGCTGGCAATGATTCGCTTTACGGTTATGCAGGGGACGATCATTTGTCTGGTGGCGACGGCAACGATTATCTTTCCGGAGGTGCTGGCAACGATACGCTGCTGGGCGGCAGTGGTGATGATTTGCTGTCTGGTGGGGCCGGAGACAATATCCTAGATGGTGGAGCTGGCAATGATAGCTATTTGGGTGGAGAAAAGGACACATATGTCTTTCGCCAAGGTAGTGATCACGACCGAGTAAATGGATTGCCTGCCGAAGCCACTATTCAGATTGAAGGATACAGTCTTGCGCAACTGTTACTGCGCCGCAGTGGCAATAATCTAATTGCTTCTTTCCTAGGTAATAGTCAAGACACACTGACGTTTGAAGCTTTCTTTGATGGTAACTCACCTCATCGTGGACTGACCCTTAAGGATGCTCTCGGTAGTTTAGAAACACTGACGCCTCAAGAGCTTAATGCAAGAACGCTGGTTGGCTCGACAGGGGATGACCATATTCAAGCGAACGACTTGGATAACATTATCTCTGCTGGCGAAGGTGCTGATCATATTGAAGGCTTTGCTGGGGATGACTTGCTCGATGGTGGTGCAGGTGATGATTTACTTCAGGGTGGACAGGGCAATGACACGCTGGTTGGTGGCGCAGGAAATGATCAATTAGAAGGTGGTCGGGGTGATGACCTGTACCAGTTCGCTGCTGGTAGCGGTATTGATCTTATTCAGGACGACAGCGGTAACGACAGTTTGTACTTTACAGATGCAATTCCTGCTGATGTTGTACTGCGTCGTGATGAATTTGATTTGGTAATAAATCGAACTGTCACCGGAGATCAGATTCGGATCAAAGATCAGTTCTCATACCAAGCAGGTGTTCATGGCATAACCCCAATTGAATCAATGCTCTTCGCTGATGGAACGTCTTGGGATATTGCTGAGATCAAGCAAATGGCGTTGGCTGGTACTGATGTTGCTGATGAGATATTCGGCCATTCAGATGATGATCTTATTCACGCCGGAGCAGGCGATGATATTGTTCATGGCCAAGAAGGTGATGACGAAGTTCATGCTGGCGACGGCAACGACACCATAAACGGTGGGGATGGCAACGACACGCTGTACGGAGATGCCGGTGATGATCTTCTCAATGGTGATTGGGGTGATGACCAGCTATATGGCGGTGAGGGTAACGACATTCTGTATGGCGGTAGTGGTTATGACCAACTCTACGGTGAGGCCGGTGATGATCATCTTTACGGTAATGGAGTGCTCGATGGCGGTACTGGAAATGATTACCTAGAAGGGAGTGGCCTGTTGATTGGCGGTGAGGGTAACGACACCCTTAAAGGCCAAGGCTTCGATACGCTACAAGGTGGTGCAGGCGACGACATAATCGAGGCTTACAATGATGCTTGGGATCAAGGCAGTAATGTCATCGAAGGCGGGGCTGGTAACGATACTATCTACGGTTCTTTCGGTGAAGATACCTATATCTTCAATCTAGGGGATGGCCATGACTTATTGATTGAGCGTCGTGCTGATCAAGCGTATAGCAACGTTGAGCCGACTGCGGATACCTTGAGTTTCGGTGATGGTATAACTGCCAGTGATCTGACGTTCAATCGCCGTGGTTTGGATATGATTATCGAGCATAGCAATGGTACTGACTCGATCACTGTGCAGAACTGGTTCAAGGAACCCAATGATCATTTTAAACTGGAGCATTTTGTATTTGCCGATGGCAGTGAGCTGAGTCAGTCGCAAGTCGAAGAGCAAGTGATTTGGCACGGTACAAGTGAGGTGGATAGCTTTATTGGTTATCGCGACCTCAATGACACCATGCGACTTGGCGCTGGTGACGATAAAGCGTGGGGTCGAGCCGGTGATGATGTGATGCATGGTGAGGGCGGTAACGATTACCTGGATGGTGAGGCGGGTAACGATACTATCTACGGCGGAGCGGGTAACGATCAGCTGATGGGCGGTACGGGTAATGACCTGCTGTTCGGTGGTACTGGTGATGACAAATATGTTTATAAGCTGGGTGATGGCGTTGACACCATAGATAACACCGGTGGTGGCAATGATGGAGTGTTCTTCAGTGGTGGTATAGATGAAGCGCGCTTGACCTTTAGTCGTGATGGCGATGATTTGCTGATCTTGGTGGATGAGAATGTCGAGCAATCAGTGCGCGTACTCGGCCACTTCTTGGGTGGCGATAAGGCCATCAGTTATGTGCAGCCAGACGGCGGATTCCTGATTAATGCCGCGCGTATCGCTCAGATTGTTGCTGCTGGTGATGTGCCAGGCGGTTTCGATACCCTTGTTGAAGGTACGACTGCAGGTGAGCAATTAGCTGGCGGGCAAGGGCGCGATTTATTGCGCGGCCTAGCGGGCAATGACACCTTGTTTGGTATGGGCGGAGACGACCAAATCGAAGGCGGTGACGGTAATGATTACTTGTCCGGCGGTAATGGTTCGCAGAGTGGCTCAGGCAATGACATCCTGATTGGCGGTGCAGGTAATGATGTGCTTGATGGTGAAGATGGTGATGACCATCTCACAGGTGGCACGGGCGATGATCAGTACTACTATCGTGCTAATGGTGGCGTCGATGTGATCGACAATACTGGCGGTGGCTTCGATGGGGCTTTCTTTATTGGTATTGCGCGTACTCGATTGAGTTTCCATCGAGAGGGTGACGATCTGCTGATTCTGGTGGATGGTGATCTTGGACAACAGGTTAAAGTGATAGATCATTTTATTGGCGGTGATTTCGCCATTGATTACGTTCAGCCTGATGGAGGCAGCTATATCACCACAGCGCAGATTGTAGGTTTGCTGACAGCGCTACCGGCTGTTGATACTGGCGAACCGGGCGATGGAGGCACTCCAGGTGGTGGTGAGTCGCCGGGTGATGGTGGAAGTAATCCTGGTGAAGGCGAAGAGCCTCCTGTCGCCGGTGTTGGCGGCGATGATGTCTTAGTAGGAACAGCAGCAAATGATGTATTAATCGGTGGCGCTGGTAACGACATGCTTAGCGGTGGGACAGGTAATGACCGGTTATTGGGCGGTATTGGTGACGATACCTATGTCTACACCGCAGGCCAAGACGTGCTTGAAGATTTGGGTGGCAACGATACCTTGCATTTTGCCAATGGCATTACCTTCAATCAGGTGGCTTCAGGTTTGGGCAAGTCGGGTAATGATCTAGTCCTTAAGGTCAATGGCAGTTCTGCTAACCAAGTCACCCTGAAAGACTTCTTCTTAGGCGGTGATAGCTTAGTTGAAACCATCAGCTTCGAGACTGGTGGGCAGTTGACTGCGGCGCAGATCTTCGGAGCGTTTGGTTTGGCTGTGCCATCATCATCTGCTGCAGTTTTTGACAGCGTTGTACAGGGCGCTAGCGGTGATGATGTCGAACTTAGCGGGACGGCATTACATGACCTCTTACAAGGTTTTAATGGTAATGATCAGCTGTTTGGCGGCGCCGGCAATGATCGCTTAGAAGGCGGTAATGGCAACGACACGCTCCATGGTGGTACAGGCAACGACTTCTTAGTTGGCGGGCGCGGTGACGACACGTATGTCTTCTCCGCTAACGGCGGCCAAGATGTTATTGATAACAGCGGCGGCGGTGCTGATGTCTTGCACTTCGAAGGAATCTCCTTCAATCAAGTCTCCAGCGGTCTGATGAAAAGTGGCAATGATCTTGTGCTTAATGTCAGTGGTGGCAGCGACAGCGTCACGATTAAAAACTGGTTCTTGGGTGGTGATTATGTGATCGACACCATTAGCTTCTCATCGGGTGGACAGCTGACTTCTGGACAACTATTTGGCGCGTTTGGCCTGAGTAATCCGGATGTTAATGGTTCTCCGAATTACCAAGGACTGCCAGATGAGCGTGCCTTCGGCACTATTTTAGCTGGTCAGTCCGGCGACCAGAGCATCATCGGCTCGTCTGATGCTGATCTGATTGATGGTGGTGCGGGTAACGACACGCTTCGAGGCGGTGCTGGCAATGACTATCTAATGGGTGGTGATGGCAGTGATACTTACCTGTTCGCTTTAGGCGATGGGCAAGATGTGATTAATAATCTATCCAATACTCCAAACAGTGATACAGATGTGCTGAGTTTTGAAAGTCTGGGTCGAGAAAGTCTCTGGTTATCAAGGGCAGGGGATGATCTTGTGATAGACGTCATGAACTCGGCAGACAGTGTTACCGTGCATGATTGGTATGCTGACTCTGCTCAGCAGGTGGATATCATCCGCGCAGGCAACTCATCACTGTATGCCAACCAAGTTGATGCATTAGTGAATGCAATGGCCACCTTTGGTGCGCCTGTTGGTGGGGAAATGAGCTTAACGCAAACCCAGCAAGATCAGCTGAGTTTAGTCGTAGCATCTAACTGGCAATAAAACGAACGTAACAACAGCTAGGTCACCATAAGGTGATCTAGCTGTTGTTTGTTTGGAATACTTATATATTCAATTAAAATAGTCCGCGATAGCGGGACTTAATTGTCTAATGAGTTTTTGTATCATCAGTTATTACTGAAAAGGATGGAAAGCTACAAGCATGGAAGAGCCTCTAGAGCAACCAAAGAAAAACAGTTTGGCGGGCTTAGTGATTTTAGCGCAATACCATAGTATTGCTGTTGATGAAGGTGACATTACACACCGCTTTAATACTGAAAGTAATTCAATTGATCAGACAGCATGGTTGTTAGCAGCCAAGGATATTGGGCTTAAAGTGCGAGTTATAAAGCAAAAGACAGATAGATTGCACTTGATAGCTCTACCTGCCTTGGTATGGAAAGGATGATGGCGAGCATTTTATTTTAGAGAAAATTGATGAAGATCGATTTTTAATCCATGATCTTGGTTTAAATAAACCAGTAGTGTTCGATAGACAATCGTTTAAAAAACGCTATTCAGGCTATGTAATGATCAACATAATGTTTGTCATTACATAGCCCTTGCAATAAAGCATAAGAGAGAGTATGACATTCGCCACTACCAGGGTGTTTGTTTAATATATAAATATTTTATTTATATAGTTTAATGCCATGTGCAGAATTTTTTGAAATTAGTTTGCATTTTATTGGTTTTCTCTGAGTTAGAAATGGTTTTTATGAGAGAGGATTATTGCAATTATTTTTAATGTTAACTGGTGCGTGTTTTTTTTTTGAAAAATGATTACCATACGATGCGTTTTTAACTAGCTAAAGATATTTAAAAAATCTTTTTCTTTTGCTGTTTTAATTTTTTTGTAAGAAGAGGTTTAGTTGCAAGGTGTCATCGATTTATATTTAATGATTTCTTAAGTTTTAGTGTGTGATGTTTTGGTCTGTATTTTTTATTTTTATATAGGTATTACTTTTGAGGAAGATAAATAGTGTTGATGGTGTGTATTTATATTTTGCCGATCTTTTAGCGGGAAGATATTTTGCTTTAGCTTGGATTGTTATTGCTTCTTTTGTTTGGTTTCTACCTGTTCAAAGTTTTTTTTATAATGTTTTTGTTGAATATCCTGAATTAAAGTTTTTTTTTAAAAATATATATAGCGTTCTTGATATGCCATACGATAATCCAACTAACGTCTCTGGTGCACTTCTTTTTCTTAATATAATTATAGTTATTTTTTTCCTTTTTTTCATTTTTATTGCTCCAAGCTATGTTCGTGCTCTTTACAAGACGGGAGCTAGAGATAGACTTAGAGAAATACTTTATAAATACAAATGGTATGATTATGTTGGTTTGAATATTGCCACTTTTGTTTTTCTAGTATTTGGTTTTATTTGGGTTTTTAGTTTTAATGGAGAGCAGCTTTTTCCTTATGATTCTTGTTTTTATAAATACCCGTTTATTTTGATGTTAATAAATATATCAGCAGCTTGGTTCGTTATTTATGCTTATATTCTTATTATATTATTATTGATTTACTTTAATGTTATTTCTGAAAGCCTTTAGAGGGATTTAAAATGCTAACAAATGACCATTTGAGAAACGCCAGTCCTGACGCAGCTTTAAAATTTATCGAGCTATTTGCTGATAAAATAACCGATGTTCAGATAGATAAAGCATTTGATGCTTATCTAACGGAATTCAAAAATCTTGCAAAGGCTAAGGGTATACAAGAGAAAGAGTTGATTAACCTTTCTAATAGAGGGCGAAGTGCAGAGCTTCAACAAGCGGTGCGTAATTCGCTTAATAACTTACTAAGCGGGGTTCGAGAATCAGTAGAGTCTTCAAAGACTGAGTTTACCAACTTGCAACAGTCACAAAAATTTATTGCTAGTCTGATCTCAAAAGGTGCGGTTGGGGTTTCTGTTGCGATGAGCTCTGTGAAGGGTTATGAGGCATATCAGGATGGCGATGCTTCAGAAATGGGAAGTGTAGTAATTGGGGCTGCTCTATCAGCGTTTGGGGCTGCTATAGGCGCCGCCTTTGGAGTGCTTTTGGCTGGTGCTTTTACCGGTGCTGCCGGCGCTGCCGCCGCTATACTATTACCGGTTGCTGGAGCTTTTTTTGGTAGTGCGTTTGTAGGCGGTATGATTAACGACCTGCTACAAGAAAACTTTCCAGAAATATATGACGCTATTGGTGCGACTGTTTTTCATTTGGTAGATAGTTTTATTTCAGGCTGGGAGATGCAATTAAATATATTTGATAGATTTTTAGGACTATTTGATACAGACGGTATTAGGTTTGAAGTTTATGCTGATTTTGCTTCGGCTTTGAATTTCGTTATGCGCAGAGATCCTCTTGCACTTGATCTAGATGGAGATGGTATTGAAACAGTATCGGCTAATACAGGAATTGTATTTGATTTTAATGGTGATGGTTTAAAAACAGGAACTGGATGGGTTAAAAGCGATGACGGTTTATTAGTTCGTGATTTAAATAAAGATGGCTTTATTAATAATGGCGGTGAGTTGTTTGGCATTGATACTATTAAGTCAAATGGGGAAAAAGCCACTGATGGCTTTGATGCATTGCGTGATCTTGATAGTAATGGTGATGGTGTATTTGATTTTGAAGATGCAGAATTTTCTAATGTATTGATTTGGCAAGATTTAAATCAGGATGGTATATCGCAAAAAAATGAGCTTAAAACTCTAGCAGAACATAATATTATTGCTATTAATTTGAATTCAGATTTAAGTAGTCAGAATACTAATGGAAATATAATTAGCGCAATAGGTGGCTTTGTTAGAGCTGATAATAGCTCGGGTGAAGTTAATGGGGAGCACGGACAAGCAGCTAACTTAGACTTGGCTTCTAATCCATTCTTTCGAGATTTTACTGATAGCATTGCTTTAGACAGCCAGGTTAGTGCTTTACCTAGCATGCAAGGCTCAGGTGCTGTACGTGATCTGCAAGAAGCCAGTATGCTTAACTCTGAGTTAAAAGAAATTTTAGCAAGCTATGCAGCTTCACAAACACGTCAAGAGCAAATGGCATTGTTAGATGAAATGCTTGTGGAGTGGTCGAAGAGTTCAGGGTTTCGAACATTTGATCAGCGTATATCAGAGATGAATACAGATACCGCTCGATTTGTTTTTAGTTATTCATGGGAAAAGCCAGAAGGAGATACAGCTTTTTCATCTAGTTCTTCAAATAATAATAATACAGGTTCTGTAGTGGCCGGTGAAGAGACAAAAGAAGTAACTGCTATTCAAATTGAACAAAAAGAGTTATTCGAAAAAATAAAAATACTTGAGATATTTAATAGTCAAAGCTTTTTCAATTTTTCAGCAACTGAACGAACAGATTCGAATGGCAATAAAGCCATTGATGCAGTGTTTTCCGTAGGTGCAACTGATGGTCGACGTAGGTTTAGCGGTGCTGTAGCTGGGCAAGTAGGGAAATACTATGTGACAGAAGAACATCTTCGTCTAAATAGCACTCAAGTACAGTTGATAAATAGTTCATATGAATCGCTACGTAAATCAATCTATCAAGGGTTGCTAACACAAACTCGCTTACAACCCTACCTTTCAAAAGTAGAGTTAGTCTTAACAAATTATGGTTTTGCATTGAATTATGATGGTTCTAATAAACTACTTGCGCAGGTACACCAAGCCGATCCAATTAAGGCAAGTGTTGATTTGTTTGATTTAATCAAAGTTGCAAAGGGGCCGTTACATGAGTGGGCTGCAACGCTTAGTGATTGGGTAGAAGGTTTTGACGAGTTAAACAAAACTGCTTTTTTAAAACAATTAGGAGGTACAGGTAGCATTATATCAGGTGATGATTCGTCAGAATCTTTCATTGGGGGTAGTGATTCTGACTTTGTTTTTGGTAATGCTGGAAATGATACACTCCGAGGCAATAACGGCGATGACTTTCTGTCTGGCGGTGCGGGTAATGACGTACTGTAATGACCTTCTGCAGGGTGGTGAGGGTAACGATACGCTGAATGGCGATGCGGGCGATGACATCTTGGATGGTGGCGCTGGTAATGATCGTTTATCCGGTGGAGCAGGCAGTGATACATACTTGTTCGGCCGTGGTTGGGGTCAAGATACCGTTGATAACTACGACACCAGCATCAATAAAACCGATGTAATTCAGTTTGCTGATGATATTGCACCCTCAGATATTCAGGTGACACGTTCGAGTAATAACCTTGTTCTGTCTCTGGCTGATAGCACAGATAAAGTGACCATCAGCAACTACTTCCATAGCGACGGTGTGAGTGCCTATCAGTTGGAAGAAATCCGTTTTGCTAACGGTGAGACCTGGAAGCTTGAGGATATTAAAGAGTTGTCACTGCAAAGCACCGACGGTAACGATACGTTGCGTGGCTATGCAACCGATGACCGTATGGATGGCGGCGCGGGCAATGACTCTCTGTACGGTGGTGATGGTAATGACCATCTCAGCGGAGGTGAAGGCAACGACTATCTCTACGGTGAGAATGGTAATGATACGTTGATCGGCGGCGCCGGTAATGACGTACTGTACGGCGGCAGTAATGACCTTCTGCAGGGTGGTGAGGGTAACGATACGCTGAATGGCGATGCGGGCGATGACATCTTGGATGGTGGCGCTGGTAATGATTACCTCTCCGGTGGAGTGGGTAGCGATACATATCTATTTGATCGAGGATATGGTCAAGACGTTATTAATAACTACTCAACCACATGGAAGGATGACTTTGATGTCTTGAATGTTGGAGGGATTGCTCAGGAGAGTCTCTGGTTATCACGTCAAGGTAATAATTTAGTTATAGATGCTTTGGGATCGAGTGATCGTATTACGGTGCAGAGTTGGTTCTCTTCTGAAGCATATCGCGTAGATGCTATCCAGACAGAAAACTCGACGCTGTATGCCAACCAAGTTGATGCATTAGTGAGTGCAATGGCCACCTTTGGTGCGCCTGTTGGAGGAGAAATTAGCCTGACACAAACCCAGCAAGATCAGCTGAGTTTAGTCATAGCATCCAACTGGCAATAAAACTAACATAACAACAGCTAGTTAATTATGAGGTGATCTAGCTGTTGTTTGTTTATTGAGTATTTATATATTAAATTAAAGTGGCTCGCTATAGCATTAATTAATTGGCTAATGAATTTTTGTATTATCTGCTATTACAGAAAAGGATGGAAATCTACAAGCATGGGAGAGCCTCTAGAGCAACCAAAGAAAAATAGTTTGGCGGGCTTAGTTATTTTAGCGCAATATCATAGTATTGCTGTTGATGAAGGTGACATTACACACCGCTTTAGTACTGAAAGTGATTCAATTGATCAGACAGCATGGTTGTTAGCAGCCAAGGATATTGGGCTTAAAGCGCGAGTTATAAAGCAAAAAACAGATAGATTGCACTTGCTAACTCTACCTGCCTTGGTATGGAGGGATGATGGCGAGCATTTTATTTTAGCGAAAATTGATGAAGAGCGATTTTTAATCCATGATCTTGGTTTAAATAAACCAGTAGTGCTCGATAGAAAAGCGTTTGAAGAGCGCTATTCTGGCATCGTAATATGCGTCACATCCAGAGCATCGATTTTGGGCGGACTAGCAAAATTTGATTTTACTTGGTTTATTCCATCGTTAGTCAAATACCGCCGGATAATTACAGAAGTAATTATCATGTCAATAGTCATCCAGCTATTTGCTTTGATTACGCCTTTGTTCTTTCAAGTTGTCATGGATAAAGTCTTAGTCCATAGAAGCTTCTCAACCCTTGATGTGATTGCTGTTGCATTTGTTGGGGTGATTATCTTTGAAGTTGTTTTAGGTGGGCTGCGTACATATATTTTTTCCCACACTACAAGTCGAATTGATGTTGAGTTGGGAGCTAAGTTATTTAGACACTTATTGGCCCTGCCACTAGCTTACTTCGAGGCAAGACGTGTCGGTGACACTGTTGCTAGGGTTAGAGAGTTAGAGCAAATAAGAGGGTTTTTAACTGGACAAACGTTAACATCAGTTTTAGATTTAATGTTTTCTTTTATTTTTATCGCTGTCATGTGGTATTACAGCGGCTGGCTCACACTGATCGTTCTTGTGTCATTGCCTTGTTATGCCCTTTGGTCAATTACCATTAGTCCTATTCTTCGTTCGAGACTCAATGAGAAGTTCGCACGTAACGCTGATAATCAGTCCTTTCTCGTAGAATCAGTCACCGCCGTTGGAACCATCAAGGCCATGGCTGTTGAGCCACAAATGACTCGGAGATGGGATAAGCAGTTGGCTTCGTATGTGTCGTCAAGTTTTAGAGTGACACGCATTGCCACCATTGGCCAGCAAGGCGTTCAGCTGATTCAAAAAATTGTCACTGTCGCTATTTTATGGTTAGGCGCACGGTTAGTCATTGGTGGAGAGCTCACTGTTGGCCAGTTGATTGCGTTTAATATGCTTGCAGGCCAGGTTTCTGCTCCTATCATCCGTTTAGCCCAGCTGTGGCAAGACTTTCAACAGGTGGGTATTTCAGTAGCCCGTCTAGGCGATATTTTAAATACGCCGACAGAGTCTGCTAAATCGCGTTTAGCCCTACCTCCGATTCAAGGCGATATTCAATTTGAGCATGTTAATTTCAGGTACCGCCTTGATGGCCCGCAGATCATTAAAGATCTGAATATGATTATAAGGGCTGGGGAGGTGGTCGGTATTGTAGGGCGGTCTGGTTCAGGTAAAAGCACGCTGGCTAAGCTAGTGCAGCGACTTTACACCCCAGAAGGAGGGAGGGTTTTGGTTGACGGTAATGACCTGTCCATTGCTGACCCTACATGGCTGCGGCGACAAATCGGAGTGGTGTTACAAGAAAACGTATTGCTCAATACCAGTATTCGCAACAATATTGCTTTAGTTGACCCAGGTTTGCCTATGGATCGTGTGATTGAGGCTGCAAAGCTGTCAGGTGCACATGATTTTATTATGGATTTGCCAGAAGGTTATGACACTGAAGTGGGTGAGCAAGGCTCAAATCTTTCCGGTGGACAACGTCAACGACTTGCTATCGCTCGAGCACTCATCACCAATCCTCGCATTCTGATTTTTGACGAAGCCACCAGCGCACTTGACTACGAGTCTGAGCGGGCAATTATGCAAAACATGAAGCTCATTTGTCATAACAGAACTGTGCTTATTATTGCACATCGTCTTTCGACAGTACGTCAGGCCGATCGTATTATTGCCATGGATAAGGGCGTTGTCGTTGAGCAAGGTTCACATGAGCAGTTAATCACTAAAGAGAAGGGCTATTACCGTTATCTTTACGAGTTACAACTTAACTAAGGAACGGTTATCCATGTTTGACAATAATATAAAATTATACGCATTCAAAAGCCTTGTATCTCGTTATTGGCTCGTGTTTAAAGGGGCATGGTCAGTTAGAGATAAACTGGACCCGCCGAAGCGTAACTCTGATGAATTGGCTTTCTTGCCTGCTCATTTAGAATTGGTAGAAACACCGGTCTCAGCTGCTCCAAAGTGGACTGCAAGAATCATCATCACGTTTACTGTGCTGGCCCTCGTTTGGTCTATTGTTGGGCAAATTGATGTCGTGGCGACAGGGCAAGGTAAAATCATTCTTAGTGGACACAGTAAGACCATCCAGTCATTGGAAAACGCCGTCGTTAAAAGTCTTTATGTTGCAAACGGTCAGCAGGTTGAACAAGGTGAAGTGCTGATTGAACTTGCTGCTTTAGGCAGTGATACTGACTATGAGCAAGCAAGTCAGGCACTTAAAGCGGCCTATTTAACAAGGTGGCGTAGCACGCAATTAATATCTTCAATTAAAACAAGGGAAGCACCTGTCCATCAAGAAATAACAGACTTATTTAGCAAGGATATCAATGAGGTTGATATTGAGCAGAATTTAACGCTAGCTCTTAATCAGTTTTTTTCTTGGCGAACAAAGGATCATCAGTTGGCTCTATTGGTCGAGCAGAAACAAGCCGAAATTGAAACCCTTAAACTCGAGCTAAGTAAGGCAGGCAATCTGTTTAGTATAGAAAATAAAAAACTCGATAATCTGTATGATCTTCATAAAAATAGCTATATCAGTGAGCATGCCTATTTAGAGCAGCGAAGCATTGTTATTAATCTAAAAAGTGATAAAGAAACTTATTTATCAAAAATTAATGAAATTAAAAAATCAATATCGCAAACGGAAGAAGAGCGCCAGTTAAACACTCAGAACTTGATAACAGAGAGTCTAGATAATTTGCGTCAGGCCAATGAGCAGATCAGTCAATTGGCTTCGGAAACCAGTAAAGCCAAGCAGCGACAGCAATTAATGAAGCTAGTAAGCCCAGTAGATGGAACCGTCCAGCAATTGGATGTACACACCATTGGTGGGGTGGTGACAACAGCTCAACCGTTAATGGTGGTAGTGCCAATGCAAGATAAATTCGAAGTCGAAACAATGATTCAAAACAAAGACATCGGGTTCATAAAATCTGGGCAAACAGCCGTCATAAAAATAGAGTCTTTTCCTTATACACGGTACGGATATATAACAGGAAAAGTAAGGTCGGTAAGTTTTGATGCAATTGAAGACCCTGATTTAGGATTGATTTTCTCTGCGATCGTTACGCTAGATAAAGACCATTTGGAAATAGAAAATAACACCGTACAGTTAACTGCAGGGATGTCTGTTTCAGTCGAGATCAATACGGATAAGCGCAAAATTATTGATTACTTGCTAAGCCCTTTAAAAACAAAAATTGATTCAAGTTTTAAGGAGCGGTAAGTTGCGGAAAAAGTCTTATTTTGCGTTAATAATCCTGCTAAATAGTGCACACTCGCAGGCCTTTAATCTTGTTACAGCATGGCAGTCAGCTTTAGAAAATGCACCCGAATATGCATCTGCTCAGGCTGTAAAACGCATTGATAGTGAAGCGGAAAATCAAGCTTTAGCAGAGCTGTTACCGTCTATAAATGGTAATAGTCGCTACCAAGAGCAACCACAATCTAATGCGAATGACTCCAGCACTTATGGCTGGAACGTACAGCTGAGCCAAAGTATTTATAACTCCAGTAAGTGGAATCAATATCAGAAAGGAAAGGTCAGAAGTACTATTTCAGATTTGGTATTAGCCGGTAAAAGTGATGAGCTCTTAAAGAAGGTAACGCAATATTATTTTGAACTACTGATTGCCGATGAGCAATTACAGTTAATTATTGCTACAAAACGCTCATTACAGCAGCAGCTCAATCAAGCAGAAGCCATGTACAAAAAAGGTGCAGGTTCAATCATTGATTATTACGATGCACAGTCCGGCTTTGATGAAATCATCACAGAAGAAGTTTCTGCTAGAAATCAATACGTTGTAGCGTTTAACAAACTGCAACATCTGACGGGCAGAATGAGTGGTGAGTTAGAAGCGGCTAACGCGTTTCAACCAATTGATATCCATAATTCTTTGTCTTGGAATGATATGGCTTTAAATAAAAACGCAGGATTGCTAGCTAAAAAAGCAAGCATCACAGAAGCTGAGTATGAAGTTAAAAGCATTAAAGGCCAGCATCTACCAACGCTTGATGTTAATGCTGGCTATCAAAATAACATCAACAAGCGAGAGCAAGGCGGCACTGATTTAAGGTACAGAGATCAAGGGTATTACATGACGCTTGGCGTTAATATCCCTATTTTTTCAGGAGGGGGCACCTCCAGTAAAGTGAGAGAGTCCGTTGCGCGACGAGACCAACTCGAACAAGAATACTTTTATGCAAAAGACCAAGTCTCACTTGAAATAGAGACATTAATATCAGCCTTAAGAACTAATGCTCAGCAAGTAGAGGCGTTTAGCAAGCTGGTATCTACTAATAAGATGAAATTAGATGCCACTGAAATAGGCCTGAAAGCTGGCATTCGTACTCAAACCGATTTGATAAAGGCTCAGCAGGACTATCTTGAGGCTCAAAAGAAGCTTGCCGAGGCAAAGCATAGTTACATATCAGGTTACCTAACACTTGTTATAAGCTCTGGCGATACAGAAAATTTAGCACAAAAAGCAATGGCTTTTTTCTAACAGTAAAATCATTATTGATTTACGAATATTTAATTTACTTTTAATATATCACTGAAGTGAAAAAGCGCCTTATATAGCCTGAAAGGATTTAATTGAAATACTTGTAAAGTTTATTAAGTATTTGGAGGGGTAATGGTTTTTTTAAAAAAAGCAAGAAGCCTTATTGAACCAGGAGCAATTGTTGCTTGCGCGGCATTAGGTCTCTCTGTATGGCAGGGAGTGGTGACTGAAAAATATTACAGGTTTTCTTTGCAGCCGCTTTTTACTGTTGTTCCATATTATCAGCCACAGAGTCGAGATAAGGATGGGATAATATTAACGAATGCAGGGCCAGGTGTTGGTAAGTTTAAGGCAATAACGATCACCGTAAATGGAAAGGATTATCAAGGATTAGGCGAAAATCAATGGCGGACGATTCTAAACGATGCAGGGTATGATGAAAAATGCTATGGCCGTGCAGGCTGGCCTAGAGATGGTGATGTCTTGATGGCTGGGCAGCAGGTCGTATTGTTGGCTGAAAATAACTCGTGTCCTGATAAACCTATTTATGTGAAAGAAGAAATTAATGTGAAAGTTGAGTACGAATCAATACATGAGGAAAGATTAGTTGTAGATATGCCTGCTACCTTCAAGAATTATATAAAGTAGTTTTAACATGGCTTCTAAGTAATTTATATCGAGTGAGAGTTTTGGCCCAGCTGCTTAGACTAGGCCTCTGGTGAATGTTGGCCAATGAACTTTATCGCTGTGTTTTCCTCGCAAAAAATGTTGCTGATTTGCTGATTAAGCCTGAACCTTATTGTGGCCTGGTTCAATATCTCATAAAGAGTCGGCGTGCATCCGCACACAAAAGGCTCTCTGTTTATCCATGAGTTGGAATTGACTGTGACAATCTAAGCAAATGATTTCTAGGCTCTTGGTAAAAAGCGCAGAGATCATTTGCCTGTTATTGTGCTGGAAAGTAAAAAAGAGAGGGTATCGACCAGGATACCCTGATGTGAAATAAGCCTAAAATACGAAGTGGAGTCGAATCACTTGTATTGCTGATCTTCCTTAGGCAAACAGCTTGTTAATCACTCGCATATCAGGCACAGACGAATGTGTAATACACGAAGTAATCAACGGGCTGCTACATAGTTGACTGTCACGTAGCCAAACAGGGTTTGAACATTCATTATTAAGGAAATACGCAAGGCTATCAAGTCTTTGCGGTGCGTGACCGCGAATTGGTTTTCTTACGCGGCTTTGATTCAATATTGATAATGCCTTTGCAGTCAGGGTACTTAGAGCATCCCCAGAAAAAGCCATTGCTACCTTTGCGTTTTCGGGTTGGGCTACTGCATAAGGGGCAGGCAGGTGACGGCTCAACTTTAATTTGCAGTGGCAGATGTTTGTATTTCTCGACGACGTTACCAATCCATGTTGATTGTTTTTGCACAAAGCTTTCTAAGCTGAGCTGGTTGTTTTCAACCATATCAAGCGCTTGTTCCCAAATAGCGGTTGTTCCAGGATTTGAGATGGCTGGCGGCACGGCTTTCAGAAGGTCGTGTGCCTCACTGGAAGCCAGCAAAAATTTGCCTTTCTTGACGAGTAGATTCCGGTCTAAGAGGTTCTTAATGATGCTGGCACGGGTGGCGTTTGTACCAATGCCAGTGGTTTCACGCAGCTTGGCTTTTAAACGAGGATCTGTCACAAGTCGAGCAACGTTCTTCATTGCTTCAATCAGCGTACCTTCAGTAAAGAGCTGGGGTGGCTTGGTTTGCAGCGCTTTGATGCGCGTATCTTGTACAGAGCATTGCTGGCCTTGTTCCAGCGGCGGAAGAATCTGCCCACTTTTTTCTGAGGCATCATCATTGGCATCGTCAGAGTCTGAATCAGCTTGCTGCTTTTGTGTGATCTTCCAGCCTTGAATGATGATCTTCTTACCGCTGGCTTTGAGCGTATGTCCAGCGGATGTCAGTATTGCATCGGTTTTATCGAACTCATGTGCTGGGAAAAACTGAGCTAAGTAACGTGTTTTTATGAGCTCATACACATTGCGCTCTTTGTCAGAGAGAGCAGATAAATTAATGGTTTCGGCGGTGGGAATAATACCGTGGTGAGCGGTGACTTTTTTGTCATTCCAAGCCGGTGAGCGTAATGCAGGATTGGCTTGTTGAATGAGTCCCGTCAGCGCAGCGTCTGATTTTGCTAACGCATTGAGAATAGCCGGTGCTTCGCAGTGCATGTTTTCAGGCAGGTAGCCGGTATCAACACGAGGGTACGTTGTCGCTTTATGTGTTTCATACAAGGCTTGGACTGTATCTAAAGTTTCTTGAGCGCCCATACCAAAACGAGCAGAGCATATTTTCTGCAACTCACCCAGTTCAAAAGGAATAGGTGGTTGTTCTTTTTCTCGTTTTAAAGTGACTGACTCAATTCTGGCAGCACCGCTTGCACGTATTGTTTGAGCAGCTTGCTCTGCAATCGCTTGATTGAGGCAACGCCCACGCTCATCGGCATAGTCTTCTGGGCATATCCATCGAGCCGTAAAACCTTGGCTAGTATGCAGTAAAACATTCACCGTCCAATACGGCACAGGGGTAAAGTGACTTACTTCATTCTCGCGGTCAGCGACCAGCTTAACTGTAGGCGTTTGCACGCGCCCGACCGTCAGGACACCGTGGTAGCCTGCTTGTTGGCCTAGCAGAGTAAACAGGCGAGACAAGTTCATGCCGATCAGCCAGTCAGCGCGTGAGCGCCCCAGTGCGGAATAATATAAAGACTCAGTTTCTTTACCGTCTTTTAATTGTGACATCGCTTTTTTGATGGATGCCTCATTCAGCGCAGATAGCCACAGGCGTTTGATCGGACCACGGTAATTGCAGAGATCAACCAGCTCACGGGCAATCATTTCGCCCTCGCGATCGGCGTCTGTCGCGATAATCAATTCAGTGGCTTTTGCCAGCAATGACTTAACGACTTTGAACTGTTTGGCTGTGCTCTTTTTGACTGTCATTTTCCATTGGATAGGCACAATCGGTAAATCAGCCAGCGTCCAGCGTTTGTAGGCTTCATCATAAGCCTCTGGCGGCGCTGTCTCGATGAGGTGGCCAATACACCACGTCACTACAGCGCCTTGCCCCTGAAAGTACCCGTCACAGCGCTGGTGGGCACCGAGGACTTGGGCAATATCTTTGCCTTGAGAGGGTTTTTCGCATAAATAAACTTTCATGATAATTGTTTAAGTTCTTTTAAATGCTATGAATTGATTCGAAAATAACCATCAGTACGGGATTTCGTCATCAAAGCTATCGTAGTTGGTGTTAGGCGTGTCATGTGGCTCTGCGGATGCACCTGAATTGGAAGGGCGTGCTGCCTCAGCTGCGGGTTTCTGGTCTAGAAATATAACTTCACCGCTCATATCAACTACAACCTCGGTGGTGTAGCGCTTGATGCCATCTTTATCTTCCCAGACGCGTGTTTTTTGTTTTCCTTGAATATAGAGCCGAGATCCTTTGCTGACATATTGAGCAATGAGTTCGGCGATTTTCCCAAAGGCGACAATTCTATGCCACTCGACTTGTTCTTTGGTTGCTCCAGTTTCTTTATCGACCCAGGATTCACCGGTTGCCAATGTAAATGCTGCGATTTGCTTACCCGCTGAGGTTACTCGGCAGTCTGGTTGACCGCCAACATTACCGATGAGTTGTACTCTGTTTAAGCTGCGAGCCATGTGTATAGCCTCTCAATGAATGGAGTATGCACATTGCAAGAGAAGTCGAGGGAGAACAGTAAACAAACTGATTTTAAAACATTCGGTTTACGCAGGTGTTCACAGTGTGAACACCTCTGTAACAGTTAGAGTTTTTGTTAACTGTATAAACTCTAAGCAGTTATGTTTTGTTTTTTGAAAAGTGGATCTGCTCCAATAAAAACAGAATCGGGGACAGCCTTATATTCATGCCTGGTGATGTCAAATTCACCGTGAAACCATAGACGTAAAAATTGCATGCCTTCCTCTGAATTAAGCTCAAGTGCGTACTCAATTGCTGAGACAGCTGCATTACCAGATTCAGAATGTGATGGGCTGGATGAGGTTAAGGATGCCAGTGCAATTTCTAATTCAACTTTTGCTAATTTGACCATTGTGAGTCCATATCGGAAATAGATTGTAGGCCAGAAAGGTGTTTGTTTTGGCGGAAAAAATGCTTTAGACAACTCAGGATTATTCCGCCAAGGATTCTGGGGTTTGAGTACTACACAGTGACTTGAGATTTAGGCGGGTTCAGTAAACAAATTGATTTGAGCGCGTTTGGTTTGTTTAGAGATTAAACACTTGTTGTTCATTTTCGCCTAGCGAAACGGCGGAGGAGCTAGGTAGGCGGATTATTGCGGTGTGTACAGTGTACACAGCAGCACTGCTCATTTTCGCTAGACGAAAAGATTGTGTACACCTTGGAGGTAAGTTCTGGCGGAACAAAAACTGTTGTAGGTTGTACCGTGTTATTCCGCCAGTGCGCTGCCTCAGATTTTCGAAGTTCTAACTTGTGCCAGCACTTCATCAGCGGCATCTATTTTGGCTGCACACTCTCTAGCCTGTTTCATAATGAACTGCATGCATGACATTTGCATATTGAGAGTAATGCGTAGCTTTTCTAAGGTGTGCAATTCATCGAGTAAATGTTCTGGTGTGCTTGGGTGATGCATTGTGTCAATCCAATGTTGTACGCCCATGCCTTGCAAATCTTTTGTGACCCAGCGTAAATGAGTTGCCCCAGACTGAGAATTCTGTAAACGAGCTGATGCATACAATAATGAGAAAGGTGGCTTTCGTGCCAGGCTGTTTATTTCCTGAATCATTGCGGCAATTCCCTCGCGTGCTTCTTGAGCTTGCTGCTCTAAAACCTCGAAGTCCCCTTTACCCTTAAAAGGCTTTAAAAGGCCTTTTAGGGAGGGGGTTTGTTTGTTGCTTAGGTAGGCCGTTTGTTCAGTAAGACTGTAGAGGGTTTGTTTGTACGTTTGCATGCTTTAGTCCTCTGCCACTTCGGTAGAGTTGTCATCTGCTGCAGATTCAGGTGTTCGTTGCCCAATCAGTGCTGGTGCAAAGTCGCTACGTCGTGAGCCATCTAAAATATCCTGCGGCGGCAAACCGTACTTATCTATTGCAGCACGAGCTTTAGCATTACTGGCGGCCATATCATCACGGCTTACACCGGCATTGCTGTATCGTTTGGCGAGTCCGAACAGGCTGCGTAATAAATGTGCGCCTTGATCCAGATAGTTTTCAGTATCGCGTCTTGATAGTAACCCTGTGTGATTGGCCAGTAAGATTTTACGAGCAAGGCTATCGTAGGCTTCAAGCAAATACACGCCACGAAAGCCCATGTGACTACCAACAAACAGTGGTGTGGAAAAAGGCTTCTGGTTCAAGTTGTCGGTGATTGTGATTTGTGTCGGTATTTTTTCGATGAGCTTATCAATGAGCTGCGTCAGGTCTTTCATTTGCTCCTGGGCAGTTTCTAACTTTTCTTCAATCTGAATCATCCACCAATCGGCATACGGATCATTTCGTGCTGATGCCATTTTAATAAGATTGGTAATGCTGAAGTAGACAGACATGCCTGGTGTTGAGTGTCCGTCAGAGTTCTTTTTTCCTTGCCATACCCGCACTGCATGATAGGTGTGCAGTTTTAATTCAACCTGACTGCGTAGTGAGCCTAGATTGAGTTGGGTCGTTGATTCGGTCATACAGCCTCCTATGTGTGGTGTATGAACAGTGCGATAAACGGCCTATCTATGCAGCAAACAAACTGATTTTGATTTGTTCGGTTTAAACAGATTGTTAAAAAGATCTTTAGGTATGGGGTTTATTCAGGTGTAAACAGTGTTTACAGCAGCGCCGTTCATTTTCGCCTAGCGAAACGGCGGTGCTAGGTATGTGGTTTATTGCGGTGTGTACAGTGTACACAGCAGCGCCGTTCATTTTCGCCTAGCGAAACGGCGGTGCTAGGTATGTGGTTTATTGCGGTGTGTACAGTGTACACAGCAGCGCGGTTCATTTTCGCCTAGCGAAACGGTGGTGCTTAGGTAGGCGGATTATTGCGGTGTGTACAGTGTACACAGCAGCGCCGTTCATTTTCGCCTAGCGAAACGGTGGTGCTTAGGTATGTGGTTTATTGCGGTGTGTACAGTGTACACAGCAGCGCGGTTCATTTTCGTCTAGCGAAACGGTGGTGCTTAGGTAGGCGGTTTATTGCGGTGTGTACAGTGTACACAGCAGTGCCGCTCATTTTCGCCTAGCGAAACGGTGGTGCTAGGTATGGGGTTTATTGGGGTGTTTAGGCCCTAAACACCTACGACATTCATTTTCGCCTAGCGAACAGCGGCGTTATAAGGTGGTCTGTATTTGGTCTTTATATGGATTTCTGTGCTTTGAGTGTGTATCTTTTAACTTAGTATTAGGTTGGTAGCGATCAGGAGATCATTATGGCTTTATCACGTATTACTACTGTTTCAGCATTTAAAAAAGATTTAGCTTCGATGGATGTATCTGAGCCTGTTGTGGTTACTCAGAATGGGGAGCCTCTTTATGTGGTGCAAGATCCAGTGCAGTTTGAGATGCAGCAAGAACAGATGGCGTTGCTGAGATTATTGTCTTTTGCTGAAAAAGATGTAAAAGCTGGACGAACGGTTTCGGGTTCTGTTCTTAAGGCTGGACTAAAGGATTTGATGAATGGCAACGATCACTAGCATTGAGTATTCACATACCTTTAGAGAGCAGCTTTATAGTCGTTTTAGCTATCTGTCACGACATCTGGGTGAGCAAACATCACAGGATTTATTAGCAGGCTTTCTTGAGTCATTTGAGGCAAGGGTGCAAATACATCCAGCATCAGCGCCTGTATGTCTAGAGGCAGCTGATGTCGGATTAACCGCGTACCATGACTACATCGATTCAAAGCTGCAGTTGAGGGTTGTCTATCGTGTGACTGATAAAGCGGATACAGTGTTTGCTTTGCTTTTTTTGAATACTAGACAAAGTATTCGTGAGGCGCTAATTCAGCATTGCTTGAAGCAAGAATAAATTTAGAGTTAGTCTGGTTCAGTCATAGGCTGCCTGTCTTAGCTCGGTAGAGAGCTTGCAGCGGTAGCTTTTCAACGATAGAAAGCTAACTCATATGCTAGTGACCTCGGTTTTCCATAAAGCGACTATTTTTATAAAGCTCTCGTGAAGGCTGGGGTTCACTGTGTCTGGGTAGTGATGAAAGCGCGCAATCAAGCCGAACACACTCAACATATCGTCAGCAATGCGCTTATCCACGCCCCACAGGTCTGTCATGTCAAAACCACCGTGCTCGGCAGCGTTCCACCAAGCGAGTAGAAAGCTTGCTACGATCTGGCTTTGGCCTGAAGGATGCAAAGCAATGTTGACCAAGCGAGTTAAGGCATCTAACTCTGATTGCTGTGGCGGCATGGGTGCTTTAAAAAGCATTTCCACCTCCATAAGTTCATCGTTATTAAACATGACTTCTCCTTATAGCTCTGAGTTTGAGGCGTAAAGAATTGGGTTGGTATTCAATCAATTCGAGCTGCTTATCTGCACCGGCAGAGCTGAGAATCTGCTGTGCTTCATCGGTTGAGAAAAAGCCTGCATGATTGATGTTTGACGTGTATCCGTAGGAATCTTCCATCCAGTATTGGCAGTGCTCACCTGACCAAATAACAAAGTACGCCTGCATGTTAAACAGCCTCCGTGCTTGTTGACGGGCGATTGCCCCTAAACGATTTCAGAAGGTTTTGTATGTCTTGACGGCTGGCTGCTGCTTCCGCAGATAGCGTTTCTGGAGTTGCTCTTTGTGCTGGAGTTATCGGTGCTCGAACGTGTTTGTAGCTTGATTTTGGTTCGGCAGGCGTGGGGTTGGGAGCAGCATTGGCAGCCCAAGCTTTGAACTCACCGCGCTCAGCTTTTCGTATGAGTCCGAATAGATAACCACTGGGGTTGCGTATCTCTCCAGTCACACAGCGAGATGCCAGTTCGTGAAGAATTTGTTGTTGGACAAGTGGGTTGAGATTGCTGAGTTGAGTGATGGCCTGGTCACGCTCATGTGGATTAAAAAACTCCGATAGCGTGTTTGGCCATTGAAGCTCGTGCTCCTGAGTTTTTCCAGCTTCGTCTAAGTACAGTACAGTACATATATATGTACTTAGTACAGTACTAGTACTATGGTTCGGATTCCGAACCCTGTTGATTTCAGTGGGTTTGAGCCTTGGTTCGGAATCCGAACTCGGTTGGTTTTGAATCCGAACCCGGTGATTTTTGCTTGGTTCGGAATCCGAACTCAGTGGTTTTTGATTCCGAACTCGGTGATTTTTCCCTAGTTCGGAATCCGAACCAAGGGTATGAATAGGGTTGTTTTGATGTTCAATGCGCTCTTTTAATATGTCCAAACGAGATGGTAATTCTTCGCCCGCTTGCTCTAAATCGCTGACTGCATGTTGAGCAACGATGCGTACTGACTTGTTGGCATGCGTAATGCTTTTGGCTATTAAGTCTTTGTAGGTCAAATCTAGCTGTGAGGCTTCAGCGATAGAAATAGGTTCGTCATGTAAAATATACATCGAACCTTGAATTCTTCCTGTAGTAGCGTCTCTGCTTTGGGTGAGTAAGCTGAGCCAGCGTGTTAAGCGCAGAACAGTAATGACACGAGCAATGGTTTCTTTAGAGGCTAGCTCTCCGTAGGGAACCATAGAAAGGTAAGGTTGCAGGTCTTTATAGCGAGGAACAGCAAACCCTTGCTTATCTAAAAGCATTTTAAAAACAAGCCAAGCATTGCGCTCTAATGGCGTTAAACGACTGTCTAAAAGAAGTCGGGTCGGTACGATTTCTTGAGCTATACCGCTAAATAAGAAACCATTGAATCCACTTTGTCCTTCAGGACTTGGCTTAGCCACGTCTGGAAGATCCGGCCATTTTTTGGCTGCTATGTCGGCAACTGTGTTGTTCCAGTCAAGGCTATTCATCATCAGCCTCATCGGTGTTGCCGTTGAGATAAAGCATGAGCTCTTGCCAGGTGAGTGCAATAGGAACGTGTTGCTCTTCTGCGATCATAATCATGAGGTCTAGTTGACTCATTTCATCGAGTTCAGCACCACTGCTTGTATTGGTAATTGCTGCAGTATGCTGACTGCCATGCTCCTGCTCACCTTGCTTAACTAAATCAACCCAGCGTTCCCAGATAGCATGTTTTTGGTGTTCTTTTAGAGTGGGTAAGCGACCCTTGGACGTGGTTATGTTGAGCGCACGTCTGCGTGACGCTGTTTCACTGTGATCAATGCCGAAAAACTGAGCCATCATTTTGGATGAGGCTCCAAGTTTTAGTACACGTGAAATTAAACGTTCGCGTTGTTCGTCATGTTCAACTTTACTCATGATGCGACTGAGTAACTGCTGGTCAATGTGAGGCTTGATCCATAAGAACGGACTGTTGATCAGCCGATTAAGAGCAGTGGGTGATAGGCTTTGTAACCGCCCAATAATTTCCTCGGTAAAGCCTAAGGCACGGCACTGATGAAATTTTCCGTTATGGGCTTCTTGCAGGACAAAGTTAATTAGCGCCTGGTTAACAGGGTTGATATTTTGAGCAGCAGATGGCGAGTAATGCTCCAAACTATTCAGCATGGCCGAGACCCTCTTCTTTGCAGTAATCGACGAGTTTTCTCGCAAGGCGAATGAGCCTGAACAGCTTAACGAGCTCAACATCCGGTAAACGTATAAGTCCGATATCCTTAGCTGGGTTATGGCCGATAGTAATGTCGTAGCTACCAACTAAGATTTGGCTGAATAACGCAGCAGAAAGAGGTGCGGGGAGTTGCTCGTTAGAGTGGTTTTCGTTTAAACGTAGCAATGATGTTAGTAATAAAAATACGGTATTTGATGTTGGACTGGAATCGTGCTCTAGCTTATCGAAACCAAAACCGAGGCCTTCTTGGGTCGCAAAGATGCCTTTAATATTTGCAAAATAAGCAAGATCACTCACTAAAAGACTAATCTGGTGGCGTAATTCTGCCGGAGAGTCGATTTGCTTTTCGATATACCAGACGTCAGATACATTGGCCATGCGTCCGCCGGCCATTACAGGAATTGCTTTTAGCGCGTTTTCTTCAAAGTTCGGTAAAGTATCGCCTAGCACCTGCGCAACTTGTTGTTTGATACGAGTAACGCGCTCTGTCTCATTGGATGGAGAAACGATATGGCCATCAATAATGGCTTGGCGCTCACTATCACTGCATTCGGCTGTGTTGCTTGGTGGCTGACGTTCAGCTTGGTTTATTTGGCTGATGGGTTCTTTAAGAGAATCTCCTGCATCATCTAGCCAATCTTCTTGTTTTTCTGAGTACTCTTCTGTCTTAGGATCTGAGTGTTGGTTGGTGTCAGTAGAGGGAGCAGCAGGCGTTAGCTGCGGTGGATTAGCTTCAATAGTTTTTAAAGCTTCAGGCGAAAGCGGGTTTTTATCTAAGTGGTTTTTATTGCCTGCAATTTCCAGATCCAGCTCTAACGAGTGGTAGTCTTGTCCAAGCATCGCAGCCATCTGTCCAAGCATCTGGTCACGAATCACTTCAAAGTTGAATGAGTCAGGCCCATTGTCGTGCATGGATAGCACCATTAACCAAAACTCTAAAAAATCGCTTTCGTCATACTTGTTCCAAACCTTGGACAGGCTATTTTTCAAGATGATTAGGTTTTCTATTTGTGGTCTGCCTAGTCCTGATAACAAGGTGTTAGGTAGTGCAGGTTGGATGCTGTTAATACACTCCAGCATTTTCCCTATCAAACCAAATGAAACTGGGTAACCATCTGCTCTTAATCGTTCAGACAGTTTACGTAATGAAAGCTCCTCGCTTAGCTTCGACTCATACAGAGCCTTCATTTGCGCTACACCTTGAGCGCGCTCAATGAATGTGAGTGCGCCGTGTAGTTCGTTTTCAGCAAGGTGGCCAATCAAAGCATTGGCTTCTGATTGCCAAGGCCTGAACAAGCAGTGAATGCGGAAAAAACGATCATCTTTTGTTTCAGCATACAACTCGTTGAGAATGGCCAAGCGAGTATTACCGCCAGTGCTGATAATGAAGTGTTCTTCACCAGGACGGCGTGTAATAGGAGGCGAATGATCAAGTCCACGGGCTTTAATCGAGGCTTTTAGATCGTCGTAAAGAGGGTTTCTTGTTTGACGAGGGTTGTTTTCATACGAACGTAATTGATCAAGAGTGACTACCATAGGAGTGTCTAGCTGTGGATCAGGCAATCGCTTAATTGTTGCAGCTCCCGATTTAAAGGTTTGCTGTTCCAATTGCTCGGCAATGAGCGCTTCTGTGATTTTATGATTCATGAGCAGAACTCCTTTTTACTGCTGCAGGACTTGTTTCAAAACGAATGATTTGAATCGGTGTGCAGTGAATGGTGTTGATGTTTTTGAGCTGTTTACTAAGGGCATATAGAAATTCAACAGCGTTGCTTACTTCGTTTAATACGACGGTGCAAATTTGAGCTGTTTGTGACTTTTGGTTGCCCATAACAATGCTGATAATCTTGAGGGCACGCTGTTCTTGCAAGTCTTCAATGTGCTCTAAAAATACGATTAAGCAGGGGAAAGTACTTTCGATTGTTAAGGTGACTTTCATCGAAAAGACTCCACTGCTAAGTTCTCGAAGGATGTTTGCTCTGCGATATATGTAGCGCGAATGGTTCCAGTGGGGCCGTTTCTATTTTTAGAAATAATAATTTCAGCAATGCCTTTGTCTTGGCTCTCTGGGTTGTATTGTTCATCTCGATAGATGAATAGAATCAGGTCGGCATCTTGTTCAATCGCGCCTGATTCGCGGAGATCGCCGTTGTTTGGGCGTTTATTTGGACGTTGTTCCACTTGCCTGTTTAGCTGAGAAAGGGCTATGACAGGACACTGCATTTCTTTAGCAAGCGCTTTGAGAGATGCAGAGATTTCTGCGATTTCTAAATTGCGACTTTCTACCTTTGATTTTTCTGAGCGCATGAGCTGCAGGTAGTCGATGACAATTAAGGCTGGAGCCCCAAATTGTCGTGCCGCTCGACGGGCTTTAGCGCGTAGTTTGGTTGGTGAAAGCTGGGCTTCATCGTCTAATACAAATCGGGATTGCACTTGTTTTATTTTCTGTGCTGCGAGGCTTAATTTTGTCCAATCATCATCGACTAGGTCGCCGGTTTTTAGATTGTGTAAATTGATACGTCCAAGCATGGCAAGCATGCGATAAATAATTGCTTCGGCAGGCATTTCGAGGCTATAGAACTGAACAGTTTTATCAGCAGGAGCATTTTCTAATGCGGATAGAATGAATTTCAGGCCAAGGCTCGTTTTTCCCATCGAGGGGCGAGCGGCGAGCACGATGAGGTCTGCGGGTTGCAGACCAGCGGTTTTGTCATTTATGCCGTCTATTCCGCAATCTAGGCCAGTGATTGAGCTGTCGCTATTGAAATGGGCATCAATCTTGTCAATAACAGCGAGGGTTGTGGCTTGAATGTCAATGAAGCTGGTTGATTTGGCACCTGTTAGATTAAACAGTTTTCCTTCAATATCTTCTCGGACTTGGCTGCTACTCGACTCTAATGAGCTTGCCTGGCGGCTGCACTCGAAGCCGATGGTTGCCAGTTGCCTGAGTAAGGAACGCTCTTTAACAATATTGCAATAAGCTTGAATGTTAGCGACTGACGGAACGTTTTTACATAGCTCACCAGCGTATGGAAGTATGTCTGTACTGTAGAAAACACCGGCATCTTGTGCATATTCGGCAATCGTGATGAGGTCAAAAGGCGTATCGTTTTTAGCTAAATGAGAGATGATTTTAAACAGCTCAACGTGGTCTTTTTTATAAAAGTCATTGGCTGTTATCTTGTCTGCAACGTAATCCCAAGTAGAGTTATCTAACATTAAACCGCCAAGCACTGATTGCTCGGCTTCAAGCGAAAATGGGGGCTGTATTAAGGTGTCCATACCTTACTCCTCTTGTACGGCGGCTGAAGCTAAAGTCTCTGCCGTAATGCTTTGTATATTGGCTTTCCACTCTGGAAAAATCTCAATAGCGAGCAGTTTCATGGTGTCTAAAGCAGCAGGAGCTTTTCGTCCACTGGGTTTTTTAGACTCCAATCTATGCGCTGGTAGTGATAGGGAGGCGGCCTTGCGGTATGAGGCAATGCCTGGAACGGGCGTTTTGAGCACGCGCACGTCGGGGTCATCCAAAAAAGTTCGTTGCAGGCTTTTGGTGATAAGCCGGGCATCAACGGAGATGAAGTCTGCTCGGTTAATGAAGATATTAAGTTTTGGTAACGTAATACCCATGAACTCGTAAGTGCGCATTTCTTCAAAGAGAGTGGTTGTTCCTCGGCGAAACTCACGCGCTGCAAGCAGTTCCGGGATGACGGGGGACAGAGCGATGTCTGATGCGAGAAGAGCCATCTCAAGGGTGACAGAGCGAGCCCCCTGAGTATCAATAACAACTAAATCGTAATGAGCTTCAAATGCTTTGAGTAAACGCAGTAACCGCAAGCGCCCATCTGCGGCGTTAAGTAGCAGGTTTGCCAATTGGTTTTGATCATCATTTGACTTGATCAGATGCAGGTTTGGGATGCTGGTATGAGAAACGATTTCTTCTAAGCGAGTTTCATTCCACCCTATGAACTGAAAAGTACCGCCAGCGGCTTCATGGGTTAGTTTGAAATAACTGGATAGCGTCGGTTGGACGTCTAAATCAATAAGGAGAGTTCTTTTGCCAGCATCTGCCACGAGAGCGGCAAGATTTACTGCGGTTGTGGTTTTGCCAACGCCACCTTTGGTAGAAATAACAACTAGAGTTTTCATCGTCTGTGCCTCAATCAATTACTAAAGATTGAGGGCCAGCTAGATGTTGAATGAGTAATTCGTTGTTATAGTTTTTAACGCTCTATCTGATGAGCAAACTTGTAATCAGTAGGTCCCGAGTTCGACTCTTGGTGCCGGCACCACATTAAAGTCTGAGTGTAGACACAAAAAAAACTTTGTGGTCTA
>RCMZ01000240.1_pt1 | contig 34626 bp, 23 predicted proteins | sample 2041141 | NCBI WGS metagenome assembly RCMZ01 (sample SAMN09708263, study PRJNA481090) | Wastewater metagenome, whole genome shotgun sequencing project. | biome: sewage; isolation source: Davis station wastewater (DW) | place: Antarctica: Davis Station | collected 2010-03-01 | reverse complement strand
ATTACGAACACGTCGTCGAGGTGACGGCCGGTGAGCGAGAGCTTGGGCCGCAGCCGTCGCCACGCGGTGTCCTCGTCCTCGCCCGGATGGGTTTGCAGATATTCCATGCCGCGCACGTTGAGCGCGATCTTGCCCTTGGCGCACAGGCGCAGCAGACGCTCTTTCATGGCCGTCTCGCCCAGCCACGGGATGCAGTCCTGTCCGGCAGGCCGCGGCTCTTGCAACTCGCGCAGCAGCTTGCCGACCGCATCATTGTTGTCCGCGAATTCGAGAACCAAGTCCTCAAAATCCTCAGGCACGAACAGATCGTTGGTCAGCGCCTCTTCAATGGCCTCAGGAATTTGCGAGCCTTGCTTGTCCAGACGCTCGACGCTGAACTTGCACTGCGACGGGTCGGCAAAGTTCCAGCGTTGCAGGACCGCGAAGCGGTCGAACCGCTTCTTGAGGTTGTCGCGCAGGGTGGTCTCGAATTCCTTGTGGAGTTTTCTGTACTCAGGATTTTGGCCGCTCCATTCCTGGGCCTTCATCTCCGCACGGGCGAGAATGAGCAGGTCGCGATCTTGAAATGCGTTCGTGCTGCCAGCACGCGGCAGCAGGAAGCGAACGGTGTTTCGGCGCTTCTGCAACTGGTCTTTGAGCCAGCGACCTAGCGTGGCGTCGAGCTTTTCTGGCTCTTCAGGCAAGACAAGGACGGGCAGACGGTCGTCCCAAATGTCCGGCTGCTCGGCATCATCGAGCGATGTCCAGGGATCGTTGACCCAGGCCTTGGGCAGCGCGATCACCCTGAACGTCCTTGCAACCTCGTCACTTCCACCGATGACGTAGCGCACCTGCTTGGCAAGCTGTGCCTGATCGGCGCCATCGGCGAACAGCTTGTCGTTACGCGCGTAGGCGATCAGTTTGGCGCGCGGATTTTCATCCTCACGGAAGAGCAGCTTCGTGCCCTCCTGATGGATGTTGAAGCTGTTCTCGATGATCGTCGCCAGTTCGACCTGAAAGGCGTTGTCGTCCACCGGCTTGTTGCGAGTGATATCGAGTTGCAGCGTGGCCGGCTCGGCGCCAGCCAGGTTGCCGACAGCGATTGAGCGCAGCCAAAGGGCGCTGACGATTTCTTGCAGGTGCGGGGCGACACTGGCGTGGTCGTGCCGTGCCTCTTGCACCGAAATGATATTCTGCTGAGCCTTTTCGCGCAGAGTGCGATGATGCTGGTTGGCCACGGCCTCCAGCAATGCGCTGATTCCCGACGCGTCATCATCCAGCCTGAAATCGGCAGCGGTGAGCACGGGCACGGCCTCGCCTCGGCTCTTGTACAGGTTGGCTAGGATGCGGATCAGATCCCGGGTTTCTTGCGCATCCGTGGCGATCAAAACCTGCTCTTCAAGCAGCCGCAGCAAATGGGGCGCATAAGGCCAAGACTCTGTGAACTCTAGGCGTTTGCGCTCTTGCTCGGCAGACGGCACTTCCAGCAAACGAAAGGACTCGGCAACATGCTGGGCGACCAACGCGTCAATTGTGCCGCCCGCGATCTGCAAACGGTTGTCGAAGAGGCGGTGCATCAGCATCCGCCGCCGGTCTTGTTGGACGCGCTCGGCGCTACCGGCCGCCTTGAAGTCGATCGCGACCGGATTGACGCGATGCACCTGCTGGTAGGCGTCGCTGCCGCCGTTGCGCACCGAAATCACCAGCACCAAGAGATCGGGACGTTCCTTGGCGATCTCCGAAAGGATTTGGATAAAGTTGAACGCCCAATTTTTCCAAGGGTACTGCTTGGTATTGGTGAGGCCGTCGTACCAGGTTTGGAACTCGTCGAGCAGCAACATCGTCGGCCTGTTTTCCAGCAGTTCGATGATGAGCTTGTCGGAAGGAATTTCAGTCTTGGATGCGCCTTGGCCTTCCCATTTGCCGTTGATGAACACGCCGTGCGGGTGGTTCTCGAACAAGACGTCCCACAAGAACTTAAACCGATGGCGATGGAGGCTTTCCCCGATCACGTGCATTCCATCACGCAACTCAATCGTGCCGATGGACGGATCTTTCAAGGTGGTCGCCCAAGCTTTGAGCCATGCGCCCGTCGATGCAGGGTTTGTGACAGCGTGGTACAGGGCGGCCATCAAGTGGGACTTCCCGAGGCCGCGTTCACCAATTACCACTACGGGCCGCCCGTGATTTGGGCCGACGGCCTCAATACCTTTCAACAGATCAAGGGTGGGATAAGTGATTTCGAGGAATTGGCTGGCTGCAACCTGGGTTGCGCCCGTCTGCTGGTCGTTGGCCAGCTCGATGGCAGTTCCCCGAAGGCGCTTGCCCCGGAACTCCTCTCGTAAGACCAGTCCAAGCATTACTTTCCCCCACTTTCCGTCTTTGATGAACGGAAAGGCACAACACAGATCTTCTCGAATCGCCGCATAGATTTGGCCAGCTCGTAGTCAAGCTGAAGTATCAGCCATTCACGGGCGGGCGTGCCAAATGCTTTTTCCAGCCGAATGGCCATCTCGGGCGATATGCCGGATCGTGCGTTAAGCAAGTTGCTAAGTGTCTGCCGATCAACCCCAAGGACGCCCGCTGCGTCGGTGACACTCAATCTATTTTTCTCAAGGCAGTCCTGCCGAACTCTCGTTCCGGGGTGCATGGCCAATCAAATCCAAAAAACGTCGTCCTCAGTGCTATAGTGATAATCGACGCTCGACAATCTAAATCAGTCGATATTGCGATGATAGGCCGGTTCGACGGAACGCGGCGTTAGCCGAGGGCGGGTGTGAATTCCGGATCGACATAGTACCGCACTTTTAACGCAGCCACTGGTGCCTGCCCCTGCTGTAGCAAAATCTCTAGATTGGAATCCAACCGCATCACCTCGTCGGGCGTCAGCAGTTCCCGCTTCACCAGATGGTCTGTCGTGGAGGTGCTTGTGGTCGTCTGCGAGACCATCATCGGCCCCGGCGACTGCGATTCTCCGCTGCTCGCCGTTCGGTAAGAGACGGTCCCCGAGCCCATCGACCGGGACACCCAGCTTGCGGTCTCCACGTCGCCGACGTTGAAGATCTGGATCAGTCCGGCATTCGACAGAAAGGTCCCCGCCCGATCGCCGTAGACGCTCCGAAGCTGATGCAGGTCCTGAAGGACTGGCCATAGCTGGAGGCCATAGCCCGCCATCAGACCGAAGGCCTGCTCCAACGGCTCCAGACGACCCAAGGCCGCGAACTCATCCAGCAGAAGAAGGACCGGCTTTTCGGGTCGATCTGTGGATTTGGCCAGCGCGCCGATGGCTTGCGCCACTAGCAGACGCAGCCAGCGCGCATGCGTGCTCAACCGCTCCGGTGGCAGGACCAGGAACACCGTGCAGACCCCGGCCTTGAGATCCTCGAACCGGAAATCGGAATGCTCCAGCACCGCCGCCATTCGCTGGCTGTCGAGGAAGTGGGTATGGCGCTGGGCCGACGACAGCACGCCCGCCGCCTCCCGACCGCTCTTGCTCAGATGACGGTTGGCGGCCCGCGCAACGAGGCCGCCGGCGCGCTTGGATTTCTGCATGACCGCCAGCATCTTATCGAAGGTCTCGGGGGCGCTGGTGAGCATGTCGCGCACTGTGACGAGGTTGCGGGCACCCGGATGTTCGGAACAGACCACATGGAGGATGAGACCGGCGATCAGCGCCTTGGCCTCCTCATTCCAGTGCGCCTCGCCGGTCTGGCCCGGCGGATCGTAAACGAGGGCGTCGGCCAGCAGCGCGGCGTCCTCGGCCAGGTCCAAGCCGTCCGGATCGAGACCGTCTAGCGGATTGAAGGCGGCGGACGGCACACCCGACACGCCGAACGGGTCCAGCACCTCGACCGGCCCGAAGCCGAGCCGCGCCCGCACGGTGATCCGCGCATTCTCACCCTTGGGGTCGATGCACAGGACCGAGCGGTTGGCGGTCAGCAGATTGGGAATGATGGCGCCGACGCCCTTGCCGGACCGAGTGGGGGCGATGGTGATCAGATGCTGCTCTCCCTCGTAGCGCAGAAGCTGGCCGTCCCGCCGGTTCTCTCGACCGACGATCAACCCGTCCGCCCCGCCGAGTGACGCCCAAACCTCGCGCTCGCTCGCCCACCGGGCCGAGCCATGCACGTCGCCGCTGTCTTCGAGTCCCGCGCCCGCAGCCCGCCGTTTGAGCCAGGCGATGAGGGCTCCTGCTGAACCGGCCCCGAGTAACAGCCAGTTCTGCTCAGTCTCATTGGTGTGCCGGATCAGGATAAGCGGGATGATGAAGACCAAGCCAATGATGGTGCCCATCAGGTAGCCACCGATCAGGGTGACGATCAGCCCGACGAGCCCGAAGAGCTGGCGCATCACCCAGCGCCCCGATCAGGTCTTGTCAGGCAGCGGCGCCGCGCCGCTCTCGCCGATCAGATCGGGGAATAAGGCGGCGTCGTCGTCACGCGTGATGAAGCCGGGTAGCTCGCGCCGAAGCCAATTGGGAAGTTGGTCTTTGGAGAAGGTGTCCTGCCCCTTCTCCAGCCGGTGCAGGACTAGGGCGCCGAGCAGGATCTTGCGGCGCGTATCCTTGGCCCGTTCCTGTTTGCCGAGCTTGGTCTGTAGCGATTTACGCTGGGCCTCCAGTTGAGCCAGCCGCTCGGCGATTGACCGCCTCGCCATTGTCTCCTCCGTGCTGCCGCTCTTTTTCCAAAACCCAAGGTAGCGCGAGCTCGCCGAGCCGTCACCTGTCTTCGTGTCCGCGCCCCGACAACGCCTCTAGCAACGTCGCAGCAATTCCCTTGCGTTCACGATGGCGTTGCGACGAACAGCAAGCCTCGTCATGCTCTCCCGGCGATGCGGACTCGATTCGCACAGCGGCCCGACACTCCATTGCTGCTCGGTCTTCTCCATTTGCTGATGCGCTTGCTCTCAAGCGCGCCTCACCGAGCCTATCGAGCGAAGTGAAGATTAGCGAAGGGCGCACTTACGAGTTGCTGCGCAACTCAGGGCTTGGTATTTTGAGATCGACGGACCCAGGTTGCAACCTGGCTTTGCGTTTCCTCGGCCCGCCAGACTGGCCGCCCACCCTGACCATCATCGGGGCGGCTGCAATCGCGGTTGCTGGGAGGTCGTCATGGCGATCTATCATCTAGCGATGAAGCCGATCAGCCGCGCGAGCGGGCGCAGCGCCGTCGCGGCGGCGGCCTATCGCGCCTCGCAGAAGCTGACGAACGAACGCGACGGCCAGACCCACGACTTCACCGCTCGTCGTGGCGTCGAGTACACCGAGATCGTTCTGCCCGAAGGCGTGGACGCCGAGTGGGCGAAAGACCGTTCGACCCTATGGAATGCGGCGGAGTTCGCCGAGGCGCGCAAGGACGCGCGTGTGGCCCGCGAGGTCGAGGTCGCGTTGCCGCATGAACTAACGCCCGAGCAGCGGCTGGCGCTGGCACGGGAGTTCGCTCAGGGGCTGGCCGATCGCTACGGGGTGGCAGTGGATTTTGCGATCCACAGTCCGCACGGCGACACCGACGTGCGCAACCACCACGCCCACATTCTGCTGACCACCCGCAAGGTCGAACGGGAGGGCCTCGGTGAGAAGTCCGAGATGGAGCTGGAGAACAAGCGGCTGATCGCGCTCGGCCTGCCGACCTCGCACGATCAGCTGCGCGATTTACGTCTGGACTGGGAGGATCGGGCCAACCGCCATCTGGCGTTGGCGGGTCACGACCTCCGCGTCGATCATCGCTCTCATCAGGCCTGTGGTCTGGAGATCGAACCGACCCAGCATATGGGCGTCCACGCCACCCAGATGGACCGGCGCGGCAAGTCCGTGGTGCGCGCCCGTCAGGACGCGGACCAGGCGCAGCGCAACGCCCGACTGATCCGCGAGAAACCCGAGCAGGCGCTGAGCCTGGTCACGAACGAGAAGAGCGTGTTCGACCGCACCGATGTGGCCAGGGTGATCCACCGCTACGTCGATGATCCCGACGCTTTCCAGCGGGCCTTCGCCAGAGCCATGGCGTCGCCCGCCCTGGTCGAACTGCGCCCCGAGCAAAGGGATGAGTTCGGCCGGACTTTGGAGCCGGTGCGCTACTCCACCACGGAGATGATCGCCGTCGAACAGTCGATGGCCGACAGCGCCGACCGGATGGCGGACAGCCGGACGTTCGGCGTCGGCCGACAGCACACCGAGCGCGCTCTCGCCGAGCGGCCCTTCCTGTCCGGGGAGCAGAGCCAGGCGGTCCGACACCTCACCGGTCCCGAACGGATCGGGGCCGTGGTCGGCATGGCGGGCGCCGGCAAGAGCACCATGCTCAGCGCCGCGCGTCAGGCGTGGGAGGCCGACGGCTACCGGGTGATGGGCGCGGCGCTGGCGGGCAAGGCGGCTGAAGGGCTGGAGGAGTCCTCGGGGATCGCCGCGCGGACGCTGGCGAGCTGGGAACGGAGCTGGGAGCACGGTCGCGACACCCTTGGCCCGGGCAGCGTGCTGGTGATCGACGAGGCCGGGATGGTCGGAAGCCGCCAGCTCTCGCGGGTATTGGCGCAGGCCGACCGGTCCGGCGCCAAGGTGGTCCTAGTGGGCGACCCGGAACAGCTCCAGCCGATCGGCCCCGGCGCGGCTTTCCGTGCGGTGGCCGAGCGTGTCGGCTTCGTCGAGCTGGGCGAAATCCGCCGACAGCGCGAAGACTGGCAGCGGGACGCGTCGGTGGACTTCGCTCGCCACCGCACCGCCGAGGGTCTGACGGCTTACGCCGAGCGCGGCACGATCCGGTTCGAGGCAGATCTCAGCGCGGCCCGCAGCGCCATCGTCGCCGACGTGATCGCCGACATGGACGCCCGGCCCGAGGGCTCGCGGCTGGTGCTGGCGCACCGCCGCGCGGACGTGGCGGAGCTGAACGACGCGGTCCGCGCCGTGCGGCAGGACCGGGGCGAGCTTGAAGGCGAGCAGGTCTATCAGACGACCGAGGGCGAACGGGCCTTCGCCGCCGGGGACCGGATCCTGTTCCGGCAGAACAACCGCGACCTCGGCGTGAAGAACGGCATGCTGGGCACTGTGGCGCGGGCCGAGCCCGGTCGGCTTGAGGTCCGCCTGGACAGCGCCAAGGGACCCGGCCAAGGCCGCGTCGTGTCGGTGTCGATGGCGGACTATGCTGCCGTGGATCACGGCTACGCCACCACTATCCATAAGGCCCAAGGCGCGACGGTGGACCGGACCCATGTGCTGGCGTCCGGCACGATGGACCGGCACCTGACCTATGTCGCCATGACCCGCCACCGGGAGGCGGCGACCCTCTATGCCGACCGGAATGAGTTCAAGGATCTGGACGCTTTGTCGGCGCGGCTTTCGCGGACGGGGCTCAAGGAAACCACGCTGGACTATGCCGCACGGCGCGGCCTCGAAGCGCCGACCCGCGCCACGGGTCACGACGCCGAATCTCGCAAACGGGGGCTGTTCGACGGGTTGACCCTAAACAAGCGCGCGGCGCCGCCGCAGTTCAGCCGCGTGGAAGGCCTGTCGTCGTCCGGGCCGAGGCGAACGGCTCTCGTTCCCGCGCAGACGTTGGAGGTTTCGGTGGAGCGCTATGCGCGGGCGATGGACGATACCGAGCGGATGCGCGCCCAGAAGCTGCCCGTGCTTGAATATCAGAAGCGCGAACTGCGCGAGGCCGGGGCGGTGCTGGATCAGACGAGGCCGGGGGCGACGCGCGACCTGCATAACGCCTTGCGTCATGAGCCCTCAACCTGGCGCGCCATGCGGGATCTTCGCGGGTCTGAACGCGGTGCCGAGCTGGCGGGTGCTATCCGCCGCGAATCGCGGGTGCGGCATGATCCGATCTTGAAGGCCGACCGGTTGGTGAAGGATTGGAAGCGGCTGGAAACGCAGCATGACCGGCTGGACGGGTGGCGGCACAGAGGCGAACGCCAACGCGTGGAGGCGCGCATGAAGGCGATGGCGGGCACGCTGAAGCGCGATCCGCAGCTGGCATCGCTGGTGCGGTCGCGGGCGCAGGACTTGGGAATGGGCCAGAGTTCGACCCTCGGTCGGGTGATCTCGGCGCGTAGCGTGCAGCAGGCGACCCAGCAGATCGGGCGGGACTTGCATCGGGGCCTGTCGTTGTAACGAAGTCAGGAGGCGAGGATGGCGGAGGATCAAGCGGGCGACCCGGCCCAGGCGTTCGAGGACCTGCGGGCCGAGGTCTCGGTGCTGCGCCGCGCTATCGAGGGCCTTCCAGCGGCGATCCGGGAGAAGCGGCCGCCTGACTACAGTCAGGATCTCGCGATACTCGGCAAGGGTCTCGACGAGATCGGTCAGTCGTTGGAGACGGTGCTGGCCTCGCCTGCGCTTAACCTCACGCCCGAGCAGCAGGGCCAAGGTATCGCGAGGGCGGGTTCGGCGCTGGTGCGGGAGGCGGCGCAGAGGCTGGACCGCGCCGCGCAGGAGGCGGAGCGCGAGCGGTCGCGGCTCTCCGGCCTCATCGGTCAGGCCTGGGCGAAGGATAGGCAGGTCCGGTTGCTGGGCTGGATCGGGGGCGTGGCGTTCGCGGTCGGGCTGTTGCTTTCGCCGATCCTCGCCGGCGTCTTGCCGTTCGGGCTGAACACGCGGGTGGCGGCTCTGGTGATGCGGGAGGATCGCTGGACGGCGGGCGGAGCGTTAATGCGGGCGGCGAATCCGATGGGCTGGGGTCGTATCGTCGCGGACGCCCGGCTTGCCGACGAGAACCGGGACGCCCTTGAGACGTGCCGGGCGGCGGCGATCGACAGCGGGAAGGTGCAGCGGTGCACGGTGACGGTGGCGCCGCCGAAGGATTCGGTAGCAGACCGCTACCAGAGTAGCAGCCTAGTGCTGCCACCCATGATCTCTTAGGGGCTTAGCAGAAGTCTGCTTCGGGCATTGATGATCATGACTGACATCGACCCATTGCGGACCTGCACGTTAGCTACACTCCCAGGCACAGGCCGTCAGCCGAAGATCAATCTCCCTGCGAGAGCGCCAGACGCAATAAGTAGCGGCGCCGCCCACTTCCCTTTCGCCAGCCACACCGCTGCCAGTGCTGTTAGGAAAATGAGGGCAGCGCCCCAAAGGATCGGCGCACGTTCAGCCGTTGACCACGTCAGCTGGAGACAGGTCGCGCCAATGATTCCAACCACGGCCGCTGCGACCCCAGCTAACACGCGGTGCAGCGCCGGGTTGTCCACCACGGCTTCCAACCGTTCGAACAGTATCAGGGAGAAGGCGAAGGCCGGCAGGAAGATGCCCGCTGTCACCGCCAAGGCTCCGGTCCAACCGCCTGCGACATAGCCGGCGAAAGTACCGAAAATCACCAGTGGCGCGGGCAACACTCCAGCCAAGGCGACACCGTCGAGAAAGGCGCCGTCGGACAGCCATCCCCGTCCCACGGTATCGGCACGAACGTAGGGAATGGCTGTGTAGGCCCCGCCAAAGGTCAGAAGCCCGCCCTTGAGACCTGCAACAAACAGATCAAGCGTTCCCGCTTCAGTGATAGGGCCGTTGACCTTGATAGCCGCAGTCATCCCGACTGAGTGCAGGATGACAGATAGCGCAACGGCGACCATACCGACGCCCAAAGCGATCCAGGGTCGTCCGCTGAACCCGTAGATCAGGCCTCCAGCGACGAGCGGTATCCAGAACGGCGCGCCGATGAGGCTGGACGCAAAGCCGAGGCCTGCCAGCAACCACAGCATTCGGTCTTCAAGGACGTGCCGCCCGATCCGCTGCACCGCCCTGATGATGAGCGCCACCACGACGATCTGAACCCCGAGCAGCGCACCGGTCCAGACAGCGCGACCGGCGACCAAGACGTCATAGGCCCATGCCGCCAGCATCATAAGGATAAAGCCCGGCAACATGAACCCGAGGCCCGCTAGAACGCCGCCTATGCGGCCACGCGCCAACATCCCCATGTGTACGCAAAGCTCATGCGCTTCTGGACCGGGAAGCGCCTGCATTACCGCCAGCAGGCGGTTAAACCGTGCACTGGAAATCCATCGCTCATGCTCAACGAGCTGGTGTCGGATCATGGCGATCTGCGCGACAGGCCCGCCGAATGCCAGGACGCCGAAGTGCAGAAATTTCAGGAACAGGGCGATGAGCGTAAGGCGAGGAGCAATCGCTTCTTCCCGTGCAGCGGCCATCACCTTGCTCCTATCTCCAAGCACGCGCGGCGCGACAGCGGGCCGCTCGCTATGTGTCAGGCAGACCTTAGAAGGAAGGCCCAAGGTCGTCGTGGGACGATTTCCGCTAACCCCCCCGTAGACGACATAACGGAGGTCTGCTTCCAGCGGCGTCTAACTAAGTCATCATCCTTCAAGTCCGCGTTTTAGGCGCACTCCCGGCCCCGACTCGCTTGTCCCTTCCAGGAAGGTGACCCCAGCGGTTTCAAGAGCCAGCTGAACAGCTTCGACATTAGCGGCAGAGCTACGCCCCGGACCGAGCTGGCTCTCCATACGCACGATGGTGGGCAGCGAGAGGCCCGACGCCTTCGCCAACGAAGGCTGGCTCCAACCGAGGAGGGCGCGCGCGGCCTTGATTTGTGGGGATGTCAGCACAGCAATGATGATTTTATTATCATGAAAGACTATTTTATATTGACGCGGCACTTGCCTTCGGCGATTATAAAATAATCATAGTTGATTGGAAGGCATTAGTCATGGGCTCGCGTCGAAAGACGGGCATCGAGGACGCGCGCCTGCCTGCACTTTCCAGGCGCGCGCTCATCGCCGGCACATCGGCCGTTGCGTTTGGGGCGGCCAATCCGGCTGCCGCTTCCGCTGCCCTGCTTCCCGCCGCCGATGCCGCTTCGGACGTAGCGACGCGGCGGTGCAGAAACTGGCTGGCCGTCGATGCCCAGATAGAGCGTCTCCAGACCCGTTGGGCGAAACTGGAAGGCTGGCTGATCCGGGAGCATTCGTGGTGCAACCTCACGCCGACTGAACAGCAGGCTTTGCCATGGTCCAAAGAGCTTCGCGACATAGACGGCATCTTGACCACGCTATTCGACAAGCGTGAGCGTCTTCTAGAGGCGATCCCTGATTCAAGCGCGGCGACCTTGGAGGCGATCGTTGCGCGGCTGGCAGTCGTTGAGCGTCTGATCTGGCCCGAGGACCATCCGGAGGCCCACGCAATGATCACGAGATCGCGGATGGACCTCATCGCGATCTCCCAAGGAACTTCCATGAACTTGTTGAACGCCTAGCCGGAAGGCGATCGACGACGTGCTGCTAATGATCGAGCCATCATCGGAATCGACTGGAGGACGAGCGGATGACAACGCCAAAGTCCCGGCCAAAACGCCGACGTGCAAGAAGCTCTGCGGATGTCCTTAAGGCGGCGATCCTGCGACTGCCTACCAACCTTCGCGACGTGTTCGTTCTCCATCGTTTCGGGGGGCTCACCTACGGCGAGATCGGATCGCAACTTGGGATAGCCCCGGACGCTGCGGAGGCGGCATTTGCTACCGCACTGGCTCGCCTCGCGCGGGCGGTCAGGATTTCCGAGGAGTGATGCTCCGCCATTTTCTGGAGTTGAAGCCCACTCGGCTGATAACCAGCGGCCAGATACGCGGCGGCCATTGAGCCGTAGCGACGGTAGATCGTGTAGGTGCTGGGCGTACCGTAAGCGTCCAGTATCTCACGCGACAGGCTGCCATGCTCGGCAAAGGCCCGTTTCAGGTGCTGGTGCAAATCGTCCATCGAATATCTCGGCTTGCCTCGGCCGTGACGGTTCATGTCGCCCTTAAAAAGGTGATGGTTCGCAAACTTGGCCGGCACGGGCAGGTTCAGTAGATCGCGAATGACCGGCATAGGGCCGACTTGCCGGTAGTAAACGCCGGGGCTCCATCGGCCGAAGCGTCGAATGAGGCCCTGACTGATGTAGCCATGGTCGGCGCCAACGCGCCGCAGATCGGCGAGCGCGGCTTTAAAAGCAACAGGAGTTCGGTTGCGCTGGCGCTTTCGTTGTGCAGCCTCGAAGACATCCTTTGTCACGATTGGGGGAACGCCGTCATCCACGACGATCCAGTCGGCGCGAGGCAGGGCGCCCCCAGACTTGACGCCGACTGGTCTGGAGTAACGCCCGCCGATGAGTTTGCCGATGTAGGCCTGGTTATCGAGGATGTACCGCACTCGTCTGGCTGACCAATCACCCCACTCAGCATTCACGTCCTGATCTGCCGTCAGTTTTCGCGCGACGCTCACAGTGGTCGCCTTCGGACGAAGATAGAGCGCGAATATTCGACGCACGAACTCCACCTCGGCGTCCGGTCCCAGGATGAGCTTGGTTCGCACACCTTGCTGTTTACGGACGAACGAACCCGATGGTGCGGCGAGCATCGTGCCATCACTGCGCGTGAATATCCGCCGCAAGCCGAGCGGAGCCCGCCCTCCGGTCCAGAATCCTTGGGCCAATAGTCCACGCTGAGCGCGTGTCACCTTCTCGGAAAGGTCATGGCTGTACTGTCCCGCCATGGTCCGTTTGATATGCTTCATCAGTTGCGACATCGGACTGCCGTCGTTTTTAAAACCGTCAGCGCAATAGAGGACAGGTACGCCCGCCTGAACGCACATGAACTCGTAGTAGGCGGCCTGGTCGGAATTTTGGAACCGGCCCCATCGGCTGACGTCGTAAACAAGGACGCAGGTGAACCCGCTGTCCCCTGAAAGCACGTCGGCTAAAAGGGCTTTTAGACCGTCTCTGTTACGGAGAGAGACCCCACTCACGGCGGCGTCTTCGTAAGTCCGAACGATCTGCATCCCATGTTCGACCGCAAAGGCCTCGTTGGTCGCCTTCTGGAACGTGGGTGAGTATTCTTGTCGCTCAGTCGACATTCGCACGTACTGCGCTGCTTTAATCGGCGAGGCCTGCATGTTCATCTCCCGCAATATCTGATGGATCTGAACATCAGCACTCGGACGACTTCTGATTGTCAAAGCGAGTTAGAGTGGATGGTTGGGCTTAGGCCGCCCTGGCGATCTCATTCCATTCGGACGGTCGCCCTAGCGCAACAGGCTTGGGGCTTTGCCGTGCGCGCACCGTTCGCCCGCTTGGGTATTTCAGGCACTGAAGTTCATGGCGATCTGCGCTGGGGCGCAGGAGGGCTTTAGGCTGCGCCACGAGCTTCCGACGCTGCCAGAGATCTCGTCCCTCTCGGGTGACAATCCCTATCGCAAGAGACTTGGGGCGTCGCCCCCGGCGCACTCCGAAGAGCCTTCCGCCCAGCTTCTCTCGCGATGCTCGTTGCAGCCGGGTCCCCGCGAAGCCTCCCGCTACGTTTGCTCCCCCAGTCTCGCCGACGGGCAAGGGTTCAGTACGAACCCAAACTCCAGAGGCGGATATGAAGAATGACTATTCAATAACTCGGACACGCTGGAATGGCATCGAGATCGAAATCCGGTGGAACGCCGACTATCTGGTCTATGACGACCGAACCCATATGGCCCATCTGGAAGTGGTGAGCGTGTCACCCGAGCGAGCGCCATTGCCGATCACCGAGACCGGCTACAGGTCGCATTTCACGCCCAAGGCGGCGATGGATGGTTACGAAAGTGCGGAAGCCTTCGTGGAGGCGTGGCTCGATCAGGCTTCGCGTTCGCCTGAATGGACGGCCTTTGAGGAAGCGAGCAGGCAGCTCTCGCTGTTCTAGGCGGGCGGAATGGTTGCGGTTGGCGCGGACGCCCACCGTTCCCGTCACTCCTTTGGCTGGCGAGACTTCCGCGCGTTGGGCGCAGGAGCGGCTGCGGCGGCCTTCGCCTGGTGCCATATCGAGCCCAACCGCTGACGCTGACAGCAGCCCAAACCAGTGGACGCCGCCAGCGACTCCAGCCATCTTTTGTGGGCAACGTGCAGAATTATCTACACGAACTCTACACGGCACTTCTCTCCGATAAGATTATTCTGTTTTACAGAGAGTTAAGCGGGATCAAGGAGCCTATACTTCTCCCAACGGGAGAAGGAAAAAGGCATATCACCCCACCGCCTCCACAAACGCATCGCCCGCCTTGCTGCGATACCGCTCGCTGTGCCTCAGCAGCCGAAACGGCCGTTCCGGCAGGGTGAAGTCCGCCATCACCAGCCGTCCCGCCGCCACGGACGCATAGGCCACGCTTTCCGACAGGGCCGTCGCCCCCGCCCCTGCCTCCGCCGCCGCCAGAACCGCCTCGTTCGACGGCAGGGTCATGGCGATTGATAGCGTCTCAGGATCAACGCCCGCCCGCCTCAGCGCTGCCTCCAGCGTCGAGCGCGTGCCGGACCCGGCCTCACGCAGCACCCAGGCTTGCGTCGCCAGCGTCGCGGCCTCCAGCCGCCGCACACCCGCCCACGGGTGGTCCGGCGTCACCAGAACCGCCAGCCGGTCCGACCCCACCACAGTCTGATCCAGCATCGGCTGGTCGATCTCGCCCTCGACCAGACCCAGTTCCGCCGCCCCGCCCAGCACCGCCTCGGCGGCTTCGCGCGTATTGCCGATGGCCACGTCCAGCTCGACGCCCGGATAGGCCGCATGAAACGCCGCCAACCGACGTGGCAGCCAGGCGCTGGCGATGGTCTGGCTGGCGAAGATGGCCAGACGTCCGCGCCGCAGGGCGCTCATGTCCGCCAGCGCCGCCTCGGCCGCCGCCGCACGGGCCAGCACAGCCTTGGCTTCCGGCAGGAAGGCGCGCCCCGTCTGGTTCAGCACCACGCCCCGCCCGACCCGGTCGAACAAATGCACGTCATGTTCGGCCTCCAGCGCCGCGATGGCGTTCGACACCGCTGACTGGGTCAGGTTCAGCGCCCGCGCCGCCGCCGTGACGTGCTCACGCTCAGCCACCGCGACAAAGATCCGCAAGCGTTCCAGGGTCACAATCAATCTCCAGATCGGATTGAAACGACCATAACTATCCGTTGGACCCCTGTCGATGCGAAGCGCATCAGAATGGGGATGAAGTCCGCCGCCCTGCCCTCGCCTAAATCCACGCCGCGCTTCGAGACCGCTATGGCGTTCGGGCGTTCGATCCGGCCCGGCCTGATGCTGACCCTGCTGGTGACGCTGGCCGCCATAGGCCTGACCAGCATCGAGCGCGACCTGATCGGCCATGTCTGGCTGGAACCTCTGGTGCTGGCCATCCTGCTGGGCGCGGCGGTCCGCACCGCATGGACGCCCGACGCCCGATTCAAGGCCGGCGTCGATTTCAGCGCCAAGACCCTACTGGAGATCGCCGTCGTCCTGCTGGGCGCCTCGGTCAGCGCGGCGACCCTGTCGGCGCTGGGCCTGCCGTTCGTCTTCGGCATCTTCGCATTGGTCGCCTTGGCCATCATCGTCGGGTTCGGCGTCGGACGGGCCTTGGGCCTGAACCCGCGTATGGCCCTGCTGGTCGCGTGCGGCAACGCCATCTGCGGCAACTCTGCCATCGCTGCTGTCGCCCCCGTCATCGACGCCGATGGCGAAGAGGTCGCCGCCTCCATCGCCTTCACCGCCGTTCTGGGCGTGATCGTGGTTCTGGCCCTGCCGCTTCTGGGCGGCCTGATCCACATGAGCGAACTTCAGTATGGCGCCCTGGCCGGTCTGACCGTCTATGCCGTGCCGCAGGTGCTGGCCGCCGCCGCCCCCTTCGGCGGTGCCGCCACCCAGACCGGCACCGTGGTCAAGCTGGTGCGCGTGCTGATGCTGGGTCCGGTCATTCTGGCCCTGTCGCTGATCGCGGGCCGCAAGACGCCCGGAGCCAAGGGCCCCGGCCTGCATCGCCTACTGCCGTGGTTCATCGTCGGCTTCCTGGCGATGATCGGCCTGCGCTCATTCGACCTGATTCCGCAGGCGGCCCTGGCGCCCTTGTCCGCCGCCTCGGGTCTGCTGACCGTCGTGGCCATGGCGGCGCTGGGCCTTCAGACCGACATCCGTGCTGTGGCCCGCGCGGGCGGCAAGGTCATCGCCGCCGTCATCCTGTCGCTGGGCGCGCTGGTCCTGCTCAGCCTGGGACTGATCCGGCTGCTGGGACTTTGATCGCCGGATTCTCGCCCACGCGGTCCTCCTGCACCCCGTTCAGCTTGCCTCGGTGCGGGGCGATCCGCGCCACGACCAGCGCCGTCAGCCCGCCGATGATTGTCGCGATCAGCCGGTGCTCGGCATTAGCCAGCACCCCGCCGTAACCCAGCGACACCAGCAGAACCACCGTCGCCGTGATCGCGCCGGTCAGGGTGGCGAAATGCGCCTGTTGCAACGCGAACGAGGCGAAGGCCGTCACCGCCGCCGCTGCGATCAGCCACGGATGGGCCGACCCGACCTGAATGGCGAACACGGTGGCGGCGGCGCATCCCAGCAGCGTCCCCAGCACCCGCTGGACGCCGCGCGTCTGGGTCTCCATCAGACCGGGCTTCAGCACGATCATCGCCGTCATCGGCGCCCAGGCCCAGTTCTGCAGATCAACCGCCCAGGCCACGCCCATGCTGATGCCGACGGCGGCGGCGGCCCGCGCCATGTGGCTGATCAACAGCTTGTTTCCAGGCGGCGGGGGTGCGGGCGTGCTGGGCAGACGCGCCGCCGCCTTGGGGAATATCCACGCCAACAGCACGACCAGACCGATCTGCGCCCCGCTGCCGACCAGCACCCCGACCCCGCGCATCAGGGCCTGATCCAGCGGCCCGGCGTAATAGCCCGCGATCAGCATGGCCGTGACGCCCTGCAGCACCACCCACCAGACGTCTTCTTCATACAAGGCGATGGCCGCACAGACCGCCGCGCCGATACAGCCCAGCGTCAGCAGCAGCCACGGAATCTGTCCCGCCAGCGTCCCGACCAGCGCCGCGATCATCAGGCCCAGCGCCGTACCGATCATCGCCCCCCAGCGACGCCCGACCAGGTCGCGCGACGCGGCCAGACCGACGACCAGCGCTGCCCCCGCCGCGATGGCGCCCTCAGTCGGCATGCCCAGCAGCATCCCGCCCGCCAGCAGGATCGGCATGGCGGGCATGCACAGGGCCGCCTCGCGCCAATAGAAGGGACGCCAGTGACGCAAGGTCCGCTTGGCGACAGCCGCAGCTTTCATGTCAGATGCCGCTGCCTTGATCTTCGACCGGCGGCGGCGTCAGCAGCAGGAAGGCCCTGATCCACGCCGTCAGCACAGCCCGGTCATTGGGTCGCTTCAAACTGTCGATCGCCTCATCCGCGATCAGATGCGGAATGCGGTCGCCGCGCCGCCCTTCGATCAGGGCGGCGGCGTATTCCGGCTGAAACTCAGGATGGCACTGGAACGAGATCGCATCCTCACCCCAGGCCAGACCGGCGTAGGGCGTGAACGCACACGACGCCAGAACCCGCGCATCGGCCGACACCGCCACGACCTGATCCTGATGCGACACGGGAATGGCGATGATGCGCGCGCGCGGATGCATCCACGGCTCCCTGGCCTGCACCTCATAGCGGTGCAGCCCCACGCCCCAGCCCTTGTGCGACTTCTCAACCACCCCGCCAAAGGCATGGGCCAGCACCTGATGGCCGAAGCAGATGCCCACCAGACGGGTCTGCCCCCGCGCCGCCCTCAGCCAGTCGACCAACTGCGGAATCCACGGCAGATCGTCATAGACCCCCGCCGCCGAGCCGGTGACGATGGCCCCCTGAAACGCGGACGGATCATCCGGCAGGTGCCCCGCCTGAACATTGAACCGCGTCGTCGGCACGCCTTCGCCCAGCAGGGCGCGGAAACGGGCGGGATAGTCGTCGAAGTCATCCTTCAGGTGTTCCGGCGGATGGCCGGTTTCCAGGATCGCGATACGGGTCATGCCGTCACCCTAATGCGCCGCATCAGAAGGTCCAGACCTCTGAGCGCCCGCCCGCATCACCCAGCGCCTTGGACACCCAGCCGCAGATTTCATCCGCCGCCGCCTGGGCGCCTGCGGGCGGATTGACCACCACCATGGCGCAGCCGTTCATCTTCATCGGATTGGTCAGGGGCCTTAAGCGCGCCTCGGCCACCAGCGTCGGCCCCGCCTTGCCCTGAAGCCTGCGGATGAAGGCGTCGAACGTCTCCAGATCCTTCAACGGGGTCCAGATCGCCACCGTCGCCGTCGGGTCGCGCCGCACAATGGCGACCGCCGCCTCGGCCGAGCGGATATAGTCGTCGGGCTTCTCGAACGGCGGGTCGATCAGCACCAGCGGACCGCGCACCTTGCCCGCCTCCGCCGTCACGGCGTCATAGCCGTCGCCTTCGCGCGCCTCGGCGTTAACCCGTCCGGCCAGCGCCTCGGCCAGCATTTCGCGCACCGGCGGGTTCAGCTCAAACCCGACATAGCGTCCGCCATCGCTCAGGGCGTCGGCGATCAGCAGCGGCGAGCCCGGGTAGAAGCGCACGCCGCCCTCCGGGTTCAGCCGCGCCACCTCCGCCGCCAGAGCATCCATCAGGGGGGTGCGCCCCTCCGCCGTCATCAGTTTCGCAACCCCGGCCTCGGCCTCCCTGGACCGCACCCCATCGCCCGACAGGTCATACAGACCCGCCCCCGCATGGGTGTCGAACACCGTGACCGGCCCCGACTTCTGGCGCGCCTTCAGCAGCCACAGCACCAGGGCGTGTTTGACCAGATCAGCGAAGTTTCCAGCGTGAAAGCTGTGACGATAGTTCATGCCGCCTCGTCCCCCGACAGGCCGCCGGGGTCAAGCGGAACTCGCAGCCGATACGCGGCGTTCGTCGGTGACCTTCGGCAAGCCGCTGAACGACAGACGACAGGGAGATGCGGCGGATGGCCGACGGATCGCACGCCTTCGACATCGCCGCCGAGGTTCCCAAGGGCCTCAGCTATTGCAGCGACGAGTTCGCGGGCCTGACCCGCCGCCGCGCGGGCAAGGGCTGGTCCTACAGGGACGCCAAGGGCCAGACCGTCACCGACGACAAGACCCTGGCCCGCATCCGCGCCCTGGCCATACCGCCCGCCTGGACCGACGTCTGGATCTGCCCCAAGGCCAACGGCCATATCCAGGCCACCGGCCGCGACGTGAAGGGCCGCAAGCAATACCGCTATCACAACGACTGGAGCACGGCCCGGTCAGAGAACAAGTTCGACCGCCTGCCCGCCTTCTGCCGCGCCCTGCCCAAACTCCATGCACAGGTCGAACATGACCTGGGCCTTCGCGGCGTCTGCAAGCCCAAGGTTCTGGCCACCGCCGTCCGCCTGCTGGAGCTGACCCTGATCCGCATCGGCAACGCCGAATACGCTCGCCAGAACCGCAGCTATGGCCTGACCACCCTGCACAAACGCCATCTGGAGGTGGACGGCGCCGCCCTGACCTTCGAGTTTCGGGGCAAGAGCGGCAAGGACCACTGCGTCAGCGTCAAGGACCGGCGTCTGGCCCGTGTCGTGCGCGCGCTTGAGGATCTGCCGGGCCAGCAGTTGTTCAAATACCGCACGCCGGACGGCGTGTTTTGCCCCGTCATCTCCGACGATGTGAACGCCTATATCCGCACCGCCATGGGAGAACAGTTCTCGGCCAAGGACTTCCGCACCTGGGCCGGCACCGCCTCGGCCGCCCGCGCCCTGCGCATGGCCGATGCGCCCACCTCGCCCACCGACGCCAGGCGCAAGATCACCCTGTGCATGAAGGCGGTGTCCGGTCTCCTGGGCAACACCCCTGCCGTCTGCCGCAGTTCCTATGTGCATCCGCGCGTGGTGGATTTGTTTGAAGACGGGCTATTGGCTGACCACCTGCCCGGACCTGATGCAAAATCCTTTGAACCCAAGCTGATAAAGGTTTTGACGCAGGCTTGAGGCGGCGTTTCTCAAAACCCGAGTACAGCGCTTCTATCAATGAAGCTCAGAAAAACCCATTTGAGCGATAGGATTTAATCCCCTCATCTCCGAGTGCGCCGTTTCGCGCAGGAGGGGACCCATGACGATCACGCCCACGCCGACAGCACGCCGACTATTATCCGCTACCGCCGTCGCAGCGTGCATCGCTGCTCCGACCCTTGCCGCGCCGTCCTTCGCCCATGCAGAAGACGACCCGCAGTCGCAGTCCAGCCGATCCAACGCCACATCTGGCGTCGCCAGCGTCGGCGACATCGTCGTCACCGCCCGTCGCCGCGATGAACGCGCTCAGGACGTGCCCATCGCCCTGACCGTGGTGAACGAGGAGCTTCTGGACCGCACCGGCGCCTACAATGTCGGCCAGGTGACGCAACTGGCGCCCAGCGTTCAGTTGCTGACCTCCAACCCGCGCAACACCGCCATCACCATTCGCGGTCTCGGCGCCAGTTACGGCCTGGCCAACGACGGCCTCGAACAGGGCGTCGGCATCTATGTTGATCAGGTCTATTATGGCCGCCCCGCCACCGCGACGCTGGACTTCGTTGATCTGGACCGGATCGAGATCCTGCGCGGCCCGCAAGGCACCCTGTTTGGCAAGAACACCACCGCCGGGGCCCTGAACATCACCACCCAGACCCCGTCCTTCACGCCCGAAGGCCGCGCCGAACTCAGCTTCGGCGACTACGGGTTCCTTCAGGCCAAGGCCACCTTCTCCGGCCCCATCATCGACGACAAGGTCGCGGCCCGGTTCTCGATCGTGTCCACCCGCCGCGACGGCTTGCTGGACAACGCCACTGTCGGCAGAAAACAGAATTCTCAGGACGCAATCAGCCTGCGCGGCCAACTGCTGTTCCAGCCGACGGACCAGCTTCGCGTGCGTCTGTTCGCCGACTACGCCGACCTGACGCCCGACTGCTGCACCCAGGTCCATGTCACGGTCGGCCAGACGCTGAAGCCTGCGGCCCAGCAGTTTCCGGCCCTGGCCGTCGGTCGCGGCTATACGCCCGCCAGCACCAATCCCTATGACCGCATAGCCGACGTCGACAGCGCCATTCAGGCCGACCAGATTCACCGCGGCGTCTCGGCCATCGTCGACTATGATTTCGGCTGGGCCACCCTGACCTCTGTCTCCGCCTGGCGGTCATGGGACTGGGGACCAAAGAACGACCGCGACTACACCGCGCTGGACATCACCCGCCAGTCGGCCAACCCGTCGTGGCAGGATCAATGGAGCCAGGAACTGCGCCTGTCCTCCAACGGTTCGAACCGCATCGACTGGACCGCCGGCCTCTACGCCTTCCATCAGGCGGTCGAGACACACGGCGTGACCGAGTACGGCAAGGACGCGGTCTATTGGCTGATCGGCCCCAATCTGCCGAACGTGCCGGACGCCCTGCTGGACGGGTACAAGGTGTTCAACGACAGCCGGATCGAGACGGATTCTTACGCCGTCTTCGGCCAGTTGACCTGGAACATCAGCGACCGGCTGCACCTGACGCCGGGCCTGCGCTACACCAAGGAAGACAAGTCCGGCTGGTATCAGGCCACGACCACCGGCGGTCTGGCCACCGCGGACGCCGCCCTGATCACCCGCCGCCTCGGCATCGCCCGGCCCCAGGCTTATGACGCCAGCCTGTCGGATGACGACCTGTCCGGTCAGGTGTCGCTGGCCTATGACGTCAGCGACGACATCCTGACCTACGCCAGCGTCGCACGGGGCTACAAGTCGGGCGGCATCAACATGGCGGGCATCCCCAATCTGCCGAACGGCCAGCCGTCCCTGACCAACGCTGTGGTCAAGCCCGAGGTCGTCACCACCTATGAGCTGGGCCTGAAGACCCAGGCCTTCAACCGCCGCCTCACCGCCAACCTGGCCGCCTATCGCACCGACGTGAAGGATTATCAGGCCAATGTGGTCGACAGCGGCCCCGGCGCCCTGCGCGGCTATCTGGCCAACGCCGACAAGGTGGTCATTCAGGGTGTCGAACTGGACGCCTTCGCCCGCCCGAACCAGAACCTGGACCTCTACGCCAACGCCGCCTGGACGGATGCGAAATACGACGCCTTCACCAATGGCCCCTGCCCGCTGGAGCTGATCGGTTCAACCACCGTGGCCTGCGACCTGTCGGGCAAGAAACTGCCCGGCGTTTCACCCTGGGCGGCCTCGGTCGGCGCAGAGTTGCACGGCAAGGGCGGCTTTCTGGGTCTGCCGGGCGAGTTCTATGGCGGCGCCGACGCCAGCTACCGCTCCACCTACAATTCCGACGCCTCGGTCTCGCGCTACACCCAGATCGACAGCTACGCGATCCTGAACCTGCGCGCCGGTTTCCGCGCCGAGAACGGCTGGGAGGCCTTCGTCTGGGTCAAGAATGCGCTGGACGAAGACTATCTTCAGTTCGTCAGCGTCCAATCCGGCAACTCCGGCCTGGTCATCGGCAATCCCGGCGACCCGCGCACCGTGGGGATCACGCTCAGGGCGCGGTACTGAGACGCGAGCGCACTTCATCCCACGCAATCGGTCGATCAAAGTCCGGCCAAAACAACGCCCTCGCCTGAACGCGATCCAATCTACGCACGCCATTCCTAGGCGCGCATAGAATGGCGGGATGGATCACACCCATCCCGCCCAATTGCACCAAGTTGCACATTGCACTGTTTTCGACAGTGCAGTGCAATTCAGACTGCCGTTCAGGCCGCCTTGTCCCAGTCCAGAACCACCTTGCCTGACTGACCCGACTTCATGGCCTCGAAGCCTTCGCGATAGTCGGCATAGCCCAGCCGGTGCGTGATCAGCGGGCTCAGGTCCAGACCGGCTTTCAGCAGGCCCAGCATCTTGCGCCAGGTGGTGAACATCTCACGCCCATAGACCCCCTTGATCGTCAGGGCCTTCAGGATGATCGCGCCCCAGTCGGTCTCCATCGGCTTGGACGGAATACCCAGCATCGCCATGCCGCCGCCCATGATCAGAGTATCGACGCATTGTTTGAAGGCGATGGGCGAACCCGACATTTCCAGCGCCACGTCGAACCCGACCTTCAGGCCCAGTTCCTTCATGACGTCGTGGATGTCTTCCTTGGTCGTGTTCACGGTGCGCACGCCCGGCGCGACCTTCTGCGCCAGGTCCAGACGGAAGTCGTTGATATCGGTCAGGACCACGGTGCGGGCGCCCGCATGACGCGCCACGGCGGCGGCCATCATGCCGATGGGACCGGCGCCGGTGACCAGCACGTCCTCGCCCAACAGGTCGAACTGCTGCGCGGTGTGAACCGCATTGCCGAACGGGTCCAGGATCGAGCCGATCTCATAGGGCACGTCGTCGGGCAGTTCGATCACGTTGAAGGCCGGGGCCACCACGAACTCGGCAAAGGCGCCCTGACGGTTGACGCCGATGCCCATGGTCGCCGGGTCCAGATGGAAATGACCGGCGCGGGCGGCTTCGGAGTTCAGATCGATGACATGCCCCTCGGCCGAGACGCGCTGCCCCACCTTCAGCCGACGATCCACGTCCTTGCCGATGGCTACGATCTCGCCGGCGAACTCGTGCCCGGTGATCATCGGGGTCGGCACGTTCTTCTGGGACCACTCGTCCCAGTTCCAGATGTGGATGTCGGTGCCGCAGACGGCGGTGCGGTGCACCTTGATCAGCACGTCTTCCGGTCCCGCGACCGGGATCGGCGCGTCGATCAGCTCAAGGCCGATGCCGGGCGCGGTCTTGGCCAGGGCTTTCATCGTTTCCGACATGATGGCGTCTCCCTAAAGACTTCAAGATCGTCATCCTCGGGCTTGTCCCGAGGATCCATATTCCCGGTTTTCGCCGGTGCGCACCATCTTCGACGGAGGCTATGAATCCCAGGCACAAGGCCTAGGATGACGGGCAAAATGTGGCGTCAGATGACGCCCAACTCGCGACCGGCCTGGGTGAAGGCCGCAACCGTCTGGTCGATTTGCTCAAACGTATGCGCCGCCGACATCTGTGTGCGGATGCGGGCCTGACCGCGCGGCACGACGGGGAAGCTAAACCCGATCACATAGACGCCCAGTTCCAGCGCCCGCGCTGCAAAGTCCTGCGCCAGTTTGGCGTCGCCCAGCATGACCGGAATGATCGGGTGTTCGCCGTCCAGCAGGGTGAAGCCCGCATCCGCCATCGCGCCGCGATAGCGATGGGCGTTGGCCGACAGACGCGTGCGCAGGGCGTCGCCCTCTTCGCCCTGTGCAATGCGGATGGCCTCAAGGCTCGACCCACAGACTGCGGGCGCCAAGGCATTGGAGAACAGATAGGGCCGCGCCCGCTGTTTCAACAGTTCGACCACCGACTTCTTGGCGCAGATGAAGCCACCCATGGCCCCGCCCAGCGCCTTGCCGAAGGTGCCGGTCACGAAGTCCACCTCGACCCCGTGATGCGCGAACGATCCACGTCCCTTCGGCCCCAGGAAGCCCGTCGCATGGCAGTCATCCACCATGATCAAAGCATTATATTTGTCCGCCAGGACACGGATTTCATTCAGCTTGGCGATATAGCCGTCCATCGAGAAGGCGCCGTCGGTGGCGATGATGATCTCGCGCGCGCCCGCCTCGCGGGCCTCCTTCAGGCGGGTCTCCAGTTCGTCCATGTCGGAGTTGGCGAACCGATAGCGTTTGGCCTTGCACAGGCGCACGCCATCAATGATTGATGCGTGGTTCAGACTGTCCGAAACAATAGCGTCGTTCTCGCCGAACAGAGGCTCGAAAATCCCGCCGTTGGCGTCAAACGCGGCGGCGAACAGGATGGCGTCCTCGAACCCCAGATAGCCCGCGATGGCCGCTTCCAGCTCCTTGTGGATCTCCAGCGTGCCGCAGATGAAGCGCACGGAGGCGGTGCCCGCCCCCCACTTCTGCTGCGCCGTCATCCCGGCCTGAGACACGCGCTCGTCGCCCGCCAGCCCCAGATAGTTGTTGGCGCAGAAGTTCAGAACGTCGCGCCCGGCCACCTGAATCACTGGCCCCTGACGCGAGGCGATCACCCGCTCGGGCTTGGTCAGGCCCTGTGCGTCGATGTCTGTCAGTTCGCTGGCGACGCGGTCATAAAAGGATTGGGTCATGACATTCGCCCTACGCGCAAATCGCGCACGTTTCCACCTTCAATCAGGTCGCAGCTTGGACGGCTGACGCACTGCGGATCGGGCTGACGCGAATCTTGCCGCCGCACGGCTGGAAGGCGAAGCCCAGGCTGATCGCGGCGGTGTCGCCCGGCGCCGTGGCGCGCAGGGTCGCCACGTCGGGACACGTCTTCTGACCCGCCGCCTCGTTCGGCACGACGTTCCAAGCCACCTCGAAATAGGCCTTGGCCTGGGGCGCCAGATCAACCGGCGTCGGCGCCTGGCCCTGACGGAAATAGCTACCGGGGCTCTCGTCCGCCCGCACCGAGGTCACCGCCTGTCCGCGTCCATCCAGCAGGGTCACCCCCGGATAGCCGGTCAGGGTGCAGGCGCTGGTCCCCACGTTCTGCAGGCTGAAGTTCCGCACCCGATTGCCCATGCCCGCATCACCGTCTTCCGCCACCACCTTCAACTGCGGCCCCTTGCAGGACGCAGAGGCAGGCAACATCCCGCCCTGCGCGGGTATCGGTTTCAGATCTGGCTTCGGCTGTGGTGGCGTGATCCCACTTGTCAGATCAGGGGCCGGAGCTGTCAGGGGCCGCGCGCACTGTTCCAGCACCGACACAGCGACCTCTTCATTGGGCGACAACAGGCTCAGGGTCGCGACCTCCCGCCCATCGCGGCTGGTGGTCCACCATTCCACGCCCGAGCCGATGTATCGCGCACCGCTGGCCGCCTGAACATTGCGCAGCACATAGTCCTGCCCCTTATAGGTCATCTGGGCCGTGGTCTTGTCGGGATAGCGCGCCTCGATGGTCACGCCGCTGTCGCAGGCGTAGTTGACAGCCAGCGCCTCTGACGGCGCCTGCGCGTCGCTGGGCGGCGCGGGCTGGTCCGGCGCGGCCTGCTGGCAGGCGCTGACCCCGATCAGGGCGGTGATGGCGACGCAGGCGGTCAGTCGGTGCAGCATGATCAGGCTCTCCCCTTTGGCCCTAAACGGCGTCGCCGCAGAAAGGCTCCGCTTCGATCATCACGACTCAATGCGCCTCTTTGGGCGTCTCCATCAACTCGATCAGAACGCCGCCCATGTCGCGGGGATGCAGAAACACCACCGGCGTCCCATGCGCCCCGATGCGCGGCTCGCCCGTGCCCAGAATGGTCACCCCCTTGGCCCGCATTTCGGCGATGGCGGCATTAATGTCGGCAACCTCGAAACAGACGTGGTGCTGGCCGCCCTTGGGGTTCTTGGCCAAAAATCCGGTGATCGGACTGGTCTCGTCATAGGGTTCGATCAGTTCGATCTGGGCCGTCGGCGTATCGACGAAACAGACCTTCACCCCTTGCGCCGGCAGGTCGAACGGCTCGCCGACCTTGGTCGCCCCCAGCACGTCGCGATAGAGCTTGATCGAGTCCGCGATGGAGGGCGTCGCGACGCCGACATGGTTCAGGGCGCCGATCATGGTTTGTCCTTGTTGGGCGCGGGCTGGGCGTAACCCAGCCGCTGGTTCAGTTTCTCGATCAGATCGACCGCGGTGTCCGCAATGGCCGATCCGGGCGGATAGACGGCGGCCGCCCCCATATCCAGCAACGGCTGCACGTCCGAGGGCGGGATCACCCCGCCGACCACGATCATGATGTCCGGCCGTCCCAGCTTCTCCAGTTCGGCCTTCAGTTCCGGCACCAGCGTCAGATGTCCCGCCGCCAGCGACGAGGCGCCGACCGCATGGACGCCCTTCTCCACCGCATCGCGCGCGGCTTCGGACGGGGTCTGGAACAGACTGCCCGCCGTGACGTCGAAACCCAGATCTCCATATCCGGTGGCGACCACCTTCTGACCCCGGTCGTGCCCGTCCTGTCCCAGTTTGGCGATCAGGATGCGTGGCGGCCCGCCATCGTTCTCCACAAAGGTCGCCACCATGTCGCGCGCACGGGCGAAGCGCGGATCCTTGCCCGCCTCCCTGGCGTAAACCCCCGAAACCGTCTGGACCGTCGCCACATGACGGCCGAAAGCGGCCTCCAGCGCATCAGAAATCTCGCCCACCGTCGCCTTGGCGCGCGCGGCCTGAACCGCCAGCTCCAGCAGGTTGGCATTGCCTCGCGCGCCATTGGTCAGGGCCTCCAGCGCCGCATCGGTCGCCGTCTGGTCCCGCTCGGCCCGCAGCCGTTTCAGCTTGTCGATCTGGGCGGCCAGCACCGCCGCATTGTCGACCTTCAGCATCGGAATGTCGTCGACGACAGGGTTCAGATATTTGTTCACCCCCACCACCGTCTGCTGGCCGGTGTCGATCCGGGCCTGAGTCTTGGCGGCGGACTCTTCGATCCGCAGCTTGGGAATGCCCGCCTCGATGGCCTTGGCCATGCCGCCCAACGCCTCGACCTCGGCCATATGGGCACGGGCGCGTTCGGCCAGTTCATGCGTCAATCGCTCGACATAATAGCTGCCGCCCCACGGGTCGATTACCCGCGTCAGCCCCGTCTCCTGCTGCAGCAGGATCTGTGTATTGCGCGCGATCCGGGCCGAGAAGTCGGTCGGCAGGGCCAGCGCCTCATCCAGCGCATTGGTGTGCAGGCTCTGCGTCTGACCGCCTGCCGCCGCCATGGCCTCGACCATGGTGCGCGACACATTGTTGAACACATCCTGCGCCGCCAGCGACCAGCCCGAGGTCTGACAGTGCGCCCGCAAGGACAGCGACTTGGGATCAACCCCGCCTTCCTTGCGCACCGCTTCGGCCCACAGCAGGCGCCCCGCCCGCATCTTGGCCACCTCCATGAAATAATTCATGCCGATGGCCCAGAAGAAGCTGAGACGCGGCGCAAACCGGTCAATCGGCATCCCTGCCGCGACGCCAGCCCGCAGATATTCGATCCCGTCCGCCAGGGTATAGGCCAGCTCGATATCCGCCGACGCCCCCGCCTCCTGCATATGATAGCCGGAGATGGAGATCGAGTTGAACTTGGGCGTCTCCTGCGCCGTCCAGGCAAAGATGTCAGCGATGATCCGCATCGAGGGCTCGGGCGGATAAATGTAGGTGTTGCGAACCATGAACTCCTTCAGAATGTCGTTCTGAATGGTCCCGGTCAGCTTGGCGTGCGGCACGCCCTGTTCTTCTGCGGCGACGACATAGAGCGCCAGGATCGGCAGCACCGCCCCGTTCATCGTCATCGACACTGACATTTGGTCCAGCGGAATGCCGTCGAACAGGGTGCGCATGTCATAGATGCTGTCGATGGCCACGCCCGCCATGCCGACATCGCCCTTCACCCGCGGGTGGTCCGAGTCATAGCCCCGGTGCGTCGCCAGATCGAAGGCGATGGACAGACCCTTCTGCCCCGCCGCCAGGTTGCGGCGATAAAAGGCGTTGGATTCCTCGGCGGTCGAAAAGCCCGCATACTGCCGGATCGTCCACGGATTGCCTGCATACATGGTCGGATATGGCCCGCGCATGAAGGGCGCGAACCCCGGCAGGCCGTGCAGTTGCTCCAGCCCGTCCAGCGTCTGCGCGCCATAGGCCGTCTCGACCGTCAGCCCCTCTGGCGTCAGCCACGGATCGCGCGACGGTCCCTGCCCGGTCGCGCCAAGGTCCAGATCGATCTTGCTGAAGTTTGGGAAGCTCCCAGACGCGCTCATTGGGCCGCCTCCTCAAAGGCTGCAGCAAAGCGGATCGGCGCCAGTGGTTCGCACACGCGCATCACAGCCGCCGCCAGTTCGGCTCCCGCCTCGACCGACGCCGAACGCACGTCCGCATCCACATATTTGGTCACCCCGATGATCTGGGCCGCACCGTTCTTCAGCGCCGCCTCACGCACAGCCCGCGCACGGGCGATGCGCGGCTGGATCACCCCGCACTTCAAGGCTTCGATGACACCGCCCTCGGCCTCGATGGTCTGGAACTCGGTCCAACCCGCCAGCGCCAGATCATGGGTCCGTGCGTCCAGATACCAACTGCCCGCCGCCGGATCATCGACCCGGCCCAGATTGGCCTCTTCCATCAGCACCAGTTGGGTGTTGCGCGCCTGTCTGCGGGCGAAGGCATCAGGCCGCCCGGTGGCGCGGGTGAAGCCGTCCAGCACCACCACATCCGCCCCGCCGACCGCGCCCGCGAACCCCGCCGCCGTCAGCCGCAGCAGGTTCGGCCACGGGTCGCGCGCCGACAGCATCCGCCGCGACGACCGCGCCTCGATGACCGCCTGCGTCTCCACGCCGAATGCGCGCGACAGATTGGCCCAGATCAACCGCATGGCCCGCACCTTGGCCAGGGCGTCGAAATATTCCTGATCGACCGACAGGCCGATGACCACGCCCTTCAGCGCCGCCTCGACCGACAGACCCGCCGCGACCGCCGCCTTCACATAGGCGACTGCGCTGGACGCCGCGAAGGCCAGCTCCTGCGCCGCAGATCCACCCGCCTCATGCGCCACGCGCCCGCTGGCTAGAAACAGGCTGGCGTCGGGATAGACGCCCGCATGACGCACGGCCGCCTTCGCCGCCGTGCCCAGATCGTCGTCGATCCCGCGCGGCGATCCGCCCGCCTCTGCAAAGGCCGAGATCGGGTCCAGATGGAAGCGCAGCATGGCGCGCGGCGAACCCTTGGCCACCGCCGCCAGCGCCTCCGCCGCCTCCACGCCCGCAAACCCGGCATCCAAGGCCACGGGCGCCAGTTCCAGCGCCACGTCCTCCAGCGCCCGATCCAGCGTCGCCGCATCCGCCAGCACTCCGCCGCTGAGCAACACAGAGGCCGCACCTTCCTGCAGGTCGGTCAGGATGGCGTCGTTCACCGCTTCCGCGTCGTCGCCTTCGACCTGAGTGCGCAGATCCCACGCCCGTCCTTCGGCGTCCGATGGACGAGGCGCGAACACCGGCTGCACCCCGGTCGCCCCGGCGTACAGCGGCCGCGTCACCAACTGGTCGGCATCCAGATGCAGCAGCGATTCAATCGGCCGCTCTTTCAGCGCCTTCTGAGCCGCTTCGCGCCATTCAAGCGGCGTGGGAATGGGGAAGGTCATGCCCCTACTCTCTCTTTCGTCATTCCGGGCGCAGCGAAGCGAAGACCCGGAACCCAGCGGCGCCGCAGGCGAAATCCGTCCGCATCACCGACCAAAGAAGCCCGCGACAGGTTCGCGCTCACGCGCGCCGCTGGGTCCCGGGTCTGCGGCGCTGGGCGCCTCCGCCCGGGATGACGAGATTCTGCGGTCATCACCCGAACTCCACCAGCACATCGTCCGCCGCCACCGGATCGCCGTCCTTGGCGCCGACGGCCTTCACCACGCCGTCGCGCTCGGCCTTCAGGATGTTCTGCATCTTCATGGCCTCGATGATGGCCACCGTCTCGCCGCTCTTGACCTCCTGGCCCACGACCACCGGGATCGACACCACCAGCCCCGGCATCGGCGACAGCACCAGTTTCGAGGTATCCGCCACCGCCTTCTCCGGCAGGCGGGCATACAGTTCGGCGACGTGCGGACGCAGCACCCGCACCCGCGCCTTGGCCGCGCGGTGGCGAATGTCGAAGCCGTCCGCGACGCGCTTCACCTCGGCCGTGAACGCCTCACCGTCCAGATCGGCCTTGAACTGGGCCAGACCGGGCCGCCAGTCGATGTCCGACAGGCGGATGTCGCCGCCCCCCGTCAGGGTCAGGATCATCTCCTCGTCCTCATCATAGGACAGGCCGACGCCGTGCGGGGTCTTGTCGATCATCACAATCCAGTCGGTGCGCTCCGACGGGTCGCCATCCTGCTCGGCGATCACCTCGTGCATCGCCAGGGCCGAGGCGATCAGGATGCGTTCCTGTTCCTGCGTCGGCTTCAGGCCGTGGAAGCCATCCGGGAACTCGTCCTTGATATAGCTGGTCGACAGATTGCCCGACTTGAACCGGTCCTGATCCATCACCGCCGCCAGGAAGGGCACATTGTGGCCCAGCCCCGCCAGATGGGTGTCCTCCAGCGCGCGGGCCATGCCCTCGACCGCATCCTCGCGCGTCTCGCCCCAGGCGCACAGTTTGGCGATCATGGGGTCGTAGAACATGCTGATCTCATCGCCCTCGCGGACGCCGGAATCGTTACGGACCGTATAGCCCCCCTGATCCCCCTCCTCCGGCTGCTCATAGCGAACCAGACGGCCGATCGAGGGCAGGAAGCCGCGATAGGGGTCTTCGGCGTAGATGCGGCTCTCGATGGCCCAGCCGTTGATCGACAGGTCCTTCTGTTCAAAGGCCAGCTTCTCGCCCCAGGCCGAGCGGATCATCTGTTCGACCAGATCAACGCCGGCGATCAGCTCCGTCACCGGATGCTCGACCTGCAGGCGGGTGTTCATCTCCAGGAAGTAGAAGCTCTTGTCCTGCCCCGCGACGAACTCGACCGTGCCTGCTGAATCATAGTTCACGGCCTGGGCCAGGGCGACGGCCTGCGCCCCCATGGCGGCGCGGGTGGCTTCGTCCAACAGTGGCGACGGCGCCTCCTCGATGACCTTCTGGTTGCGGCGCTGGATCGAGCATTCGCGCTCGAACAGGTGGACCACATGGCCGTGCTTGTCGCCCAGCACCTGAATCTCGATGTGGCGCGGGTCGATGATGAACTTCTCAAGGAAGACCCGGTCGTCGCCGAACGCGTTCAGCGCCTCGGCCTTCACCGCCGCAAACCCCTCGGCCATGTCGTCGTCGGAATGGGCCACGCGGATGCCCTTGCCGCCGCCGCCCGCCGAGGCCTTGATCATGACCGGGTAGCCGATTTCGTTGGCGATCCTGACCGCCTCGTCCGGCGTTTCGATCAGACCCATATGGCCCGGCACGGTCGAGACGCCCGCCTCGGCCGCCAGCTTCTTGGAGCTGATCTTGTCGCCCATGGCGTCGATGGCCTCAGGGTTCGGGCCGATGAAGGCGATGCCCTCGTCGCGCAGCCGCCGCGCAAACCCTGCATTCTCCGACAGGAAGCCAAAGCCCGGATGCACGGCCTGCGCCCCCGTCTGGCGCACCGCCTCGACGATCTTGTCCGCCAGCAGATAGGACTGCGCCGCCGGCGCCGGTCCGATCAGCACCGCCTCGTCGGCCATCTCGACCGCCAGCGACCCGGCGTCGGCCTCCGAATAGACCTGCACCGTCTGGATGCCCATCTTGCGGCAGGTCTTGATAATCCGAACCGCGATCTCGCCCCGGTTGGCGATGAGGATTTTGGAGAACATTTGGGCGTTCAACCTTCAGTCTTCTGGGGGAATGGCAGCCTATCAACCACCGACTTGAGAAGATCCTTGATCCCCTCAACAGGGTGCTCATCCATGCCGGTGCCTGACACGGAAGACACAGGATTTGCACCTATCGTCTGGAATACCCAATACGCAATTTGCTCACTATACTCTGGCGCTTGCGTCTGGAATCCATTCACAGAAAATGCCATATTGTACTTATGGCTATACTGCTGCCTCAGATCGAACAGATTTCTGTATCGACGCGCAGAAAACAACGCTAACCAGACAGGGCCGAGCAAAATAACTGAGCGAGCCATAAATCCAGATAACGTAACCGTTACTTCATTACTTGGAATTCCAAGGAAATTTTGCCCAGATTCTATCCTGAAAACGTAAGCCGCGAGCATCGCTGTTACCAGAAATATAAGACCGATACCGATTGAAAATCCAATCATCGCGCCCTTCATTCGACGATCTAAGTCTTGCCGTTCATCATCAAATGCCTTCGCCAAGCCTGCCACTGTTGCTTGGCTCAGCATGTTAGTTGCCTTCGTCACAAGTTCTTCGACTTTTTTTACATATTCTTTTTGATCTTCGAACTTAACATCCGCACGGTCGATTATTTCGGCCAATTTGCTGCGCGAATCTACTAAGTTCGAACGGAACGATTCCGCGTCAGATTTAATCTCGAGCGCCTCATTTCTTAATCCATCGATCTCATCAACGGACGCATCGATGGCTTTTTTAGTATCTTCTGCCTGCGTTCGAATTTGATCGATCGCTATTCTCGCCTCCTCAGACGCCCGCATAGCCTCGGATGTCGATGAAGAAACCTCATCTTTCACTGAAGAGGCAGCTGCCGCGCTGTCCTGAGCAGCCTTCTCAGCTTCTATCGCTTGGGCGAGTTTCCGCTCTACATGTGCAAGAGCGTCAGCCACCTTCTCGGCTTCAGTCTCTATTAATTTTCTTAGAAGGGCATTTTGGGCGACTTCGGTCTTGCCAATTTTTGGTTCATGTTTCGGATAAACAATAAACTGAGGTAGAGCTGACTTTACAGCCTCAACACTGCTCACACAGGCCGATGCAAGTTGACCTACGTCTGCAATCTGCTCTCCATTTTTTTGAGTGATGATGTAGTTTGCAGAAATCCCATATCCACCCTGAGATTTGCTGGCAGATCCAAGCCCGATGTCCAATTGGGACACAGACTGCCTGAGCCCCTTAACTGCAGTGAGCAACGCGCTCGTCGCGGCGCTAGATGCCAGCCCCATTCTTGACGGAGGAATAGCAAGCACCGCAGCACTTACTCGGTGGGATTCAATTATTGCCTCTGAATATGAGTAAGGCTGACCCGCGATATCTCCCAAGGCCCAAAGCGCACTCTCGTTCAAACCCGATTTTGACCAAGAGGTGATCACCTCGAGGCGCTTAACGGTGTGAGAGGCATCCGCTCGGATCGTCTCTACATTCTTCTCTTGTTCTCGAAGCACTTAATTCCCCCGTACGCGCATTGCTTGTCGCTACTTTGAGACTAGATACAACCACAGCGCTAAATCACAGCGGAATATTGTCATGCTTCTTCCAGGGGTTCTCCTGGACCTTGTTCTTCAGCGTCCGCAGCGCTTTCACCAGCCGCCGCCGCGTGCCGTGGGGCATGATGACGTCGTCGATATAGCCCAGGCCCGCCGCCACGAAGGGGTTGGCGAACCGCTCCTTGTATTCGGCCTCGCGCGCGGCCAGGCCGGCTTCCTTGCGGAAGATGATCTCGACCGCGCCCTTGGCGCCCATGACCGCGATCTCGGCGGTGGGCCAGGCGTAGTTGACGTCGCCGCGCAGGTGTTTGGAGCTCATCACATCATAGGCGCCGCCATAGGCCTTGCGCGTGATCAGGGTCAGTTTCGGCACCGTCGCCTCGGCATAGGCGAACAGCAGCTTGGCCCCGTGTTTGATCAGGGCGCCGTATTCCTGCTTGGTCCCCGGCATGAAGCCCGGAACGTCCACCAGCGTCACCAGCGGAATGTCGAAGGCGTCGCAGAAGCGCACGAAGCGCGCGGCCTTGCGGCTTGAATCGATGTCCAAAACCCCCGCCAGCACCTGGGGCTGGTTGGCGACGATGCCGACCGTCTGGCCCTCCAGTCGCCCGAAGCCGGTGACGATGTTCTTGGCGAAGTCCGCGCCGATCTCGAAGAAGTCAGCCTCGTCGACCACCTTCAGGATCAGTTCCTTCATGTCATAGGGCTGGTTCGGATTGGCCGGGATCAGGGTGTCCAGCGACGGCTCGTCGCGATCCGGCTCGTCATAGCTCTCGCGCACCGGCGGCTTTTCGCGGTTCGACAGGGGCAGGAAGCCGATCAGGCGGCGCACCTCCGACAGGGCCTCCAGGTCGTTCTCGAACGCCCCGTCCGCCACGCCCGACTTGCCGGCGTGGACGCGGGCGCCGCCCAGGTCCTCGTGGCTGACCACCTCGTTGGTGACGGTCTTCACCACGTCGGGGCCGGTCACGTACATGTAGGAGGTGTCCTTCACCATGAAGATGAAGTCGGTGATGGCGGGCGAATAGACGTCGCCGCCCGCGCACGGCCCCATGATCACGCTGATCTGGGGAATGACGCCGCTGGCGAGCGTATTCT
>RCMZ01000235.1_pt1 | contig 34642 bp, 27 predicted proteins | sample 2041141 | NCBI WGS metagenome assembly RCMZ01 (sample SAMN09708263, study PRJNA481090) | Wastewater metagenome, whole genome shotgun sequencing project. | biome: sewage; isolation source: Davis station wastewater (DW) | place: Antarctica: Davis Station | collected 2010-03-01 | reverse complement strand
CCGCCGCTGATGATCAAGTCTTTGCTGCGGCCCACGATGCTCACGTAGTCGCGCTCATCGATCTTGCCCACGTCGCCGGTTTTGAACCAGCCGTCTTTCGTGAACTCTTCGGCCGTTTTTTCCGGCATGCGCCAGTAACCCTTGAAAACGTTGGGGCCCTTGACCTGGATGTTGCCGATCTCGCCCACAGACAGGGGCTCGCCCGCATCGTCCACCACCCGCAGGCCCACGCCGGGCAGCGGGAATCCCACCGTGGCGCCGCGCCGTTCGGCCTGGCCCGCGTGGCGTTTGTCGGCGGTATAGGGGTTGGAGGTCAGCATGATGGTTTCGCTCATGCCGTAGCGCTCCAAAATGGTGTGCCCCGTGCGCTTTTGCCATTCGGTGAAGGTTTCGATGAGCAAGGGGGCTGAGCCTGCGATGAACAGGCGCATGTTCTTCGCGACCTCTTGGGTCAGCCCCGACTCGGCCAACAGACGCACATAGAGCGTGGGCACGCCCATGAACACGGTGGCCCGGGGCATGGCGGCGATGACGGCCTTGGGGTCGAACTTGGCCATCCAGATCATCTTGCTGCCGTTGATGAGCGCACCGTGGATGGCGACGAAGAGGCCATGCACGTGGAAGATGGGCAAGGCGTGAATCAACACATCACCCCGGCCGTCAGGCCCTCCGGTAGCCGTCCAGCCCCAGTAGTCCTTGAGCATCACGGCGTTGCTCAGCATGTTGCCGTGCGTGAGCATGGCGCCCTTGCTGCGGCCCGTGGTGCCGCTGGTGTAGAGGATGGCGGCAAGGTCGTCTGCAGCCTTCACGGCGGGGGTGTGCTCGTCGCCATGGTGGGCAGCACGTTCCAACAGGCTGCCGGTGCGGTCGTCGCCCAGGGTGAACACATGCTGCGTGCCCAGGGTGAAGGCGATTTTGCTGACCCAGCCGAAGTTGCCGGGGCTACACACCACCACGGCGGGCTCGGCGTTGCCGATGAAGTATTCGATCTCGGCGCTTTGGTAGGCGGTGTTGAGCGGCAAAAAGACGTAACCCGCGCGCAGCGTGGCCAGGTACAGCGCCATGGCTTCGACGGATTTTTCGACCTGCACGGCGATGCGGCTGCCCTCGGGCAGCTTCAGCGATGAGAGCAGGTTGGCGATGCGGGCGCTGGCGCGGTCCAGGTCGCGCCAGGTGTAGAACAGCGGGGTACCGTCTGCGGCGGTGGTCTCCACGGCGGTGCTGTCCAGGTCAGCAGGAAAAGCGGCGCGCAGGGCGCTGAAAAGATTGTGGTGGCTCATGGCGTTTGACAGGATGACAAGGTGACAGTTGTGGGGTGCGATGACAGTGTGCGCAATCCGTTCAAAACACGGGCGCGCGCTTGCCGAGAAACGCGGTAATGCCTTCGCGGTGCTCTGCACTGTCCGCATAGGCATAGGGATCCGGTGGATTATTTACTACGTTTTTAATAGCTTCTAGCGCTTTAGCATCAAGCACTGGAGGCACTTTAAGTGCTCGAAACGTCTGCTTGTTCATGCGGGCGGCCTGCGGCGCCAGCGCGGCAATGCGTTGTGCACTGCCCAGGGCTTCGGTGGCCACCATGTCGTCGGCCACCACGCGGCTCAGAAAACCGCGCGCCAGCATGTCGGGTGCACTGAAGGTGGCGGCCTCCAGCAGCATCTGGCGCGCGGTCACATCACCCACCGCACCGGCCACCAGTTGCGCCTCGCGCGGCGCCATCGGAAAACCGAGCTTGGCAATCGGTGCGCCAAAACGGGCACCACTGCCCGCCACGCGAATGTCGCAGCAACTGGCTATCTCCACCCCGGCCCCCATGCAGGCGCCGCTGATCTGAGCCACGATGGGCACGTCGCACTGGAGCATGGCATGGAGCCCGCCCCACACGTCGTTCTCGTGGAAGTCGCGCAGGGCCGTGGCGTCAAAACGGAAGGCGGGGTATTCAGAAATGTCTCCCCCCGCACAAAACGCCCCGCCCTCGCCCGCGATGAGCACGCAGCGCGCGTCAGCGCGGCGCTGGACGTCGTCAAACACCGCACGCAACTGCCGCCACATGGGCCGCGACATGGCGTTCAGCCGCCCGGTGTGGCGCAGCGTGACATGCACCACCCCGCGCTCCCCTACCTCCATCACTACTTCACCCGACATATTGTTTGTTATCCATCACGTTGAGCACCCGACGCGACCGATGAAACTGGCGCGCACAAAAACCAGTGCCACCGTGGAACTGGCTCTGCCAGGCCACGGGTGGCGTCCCCCGTCAGGGGGAAGGCGCGATGCGCCTCAGGGGGTTAATCCAGCTTTGCACCCGACGCCTTCACCACGGCCGCCCAGCGTTTGACTTCGCTGCTGACCATGGCGGCGAACTGCGGCTGGGTCATGCCGCCGTATTCGGCACCGTTGCTCGCCCAGATGGTTTTGAGGTCTTCGGAAGACCCGAGCTTGCGCACCTCTTCCACAATGCGCGCCTGCACGTCGACAGGTGTTCCCTTGGGCGCCCACAGGCCATACCAGGTGGTGACGGTGTAGTCGGGCAGACCGACTTCGGCCGCACAGGGCACGTCCGGGAACGCCGGATTGCGCTTGGTGCCCGAGACCATGAGGGCCTTGATGCGCCCGGCCTTGATATGGGCGGCCGACGAGCCCAGGCCGTCAAACATCATGTCCACCTGGCCGCCAATCAGGTCTTGCAACGCAGGCCCGGCGCCACGGTAAGGGATGTGGGTAATGAAGACATTGGCCTGCTGCTTGAACAGCTCGCCCGCCAGATGGTGTGAGGTGCCCGCACCGGCGGAGCCATAGTTGAGCTTGCCAGGATTGCGCTTCGCATAGTCCATGAACTGCTTGAAGTTCGTCACCGGCACCGCCTTGGGATTGATCACCAAGACCTGCGGCACATTGGCCAGCAAAAACAGCGGAACAAAGTCCTTTTCGAGGTCGTAGTCGAGCTTGGGGTACATCGAAGGCGCGATGGCGTGGTGCACCGCGCCCATGAAAAGCGTGTAGCCGTCCGGGTGCGCCTTGGCGGCATAGCTTGCGCCCACCGTCCCTCCGGCGCCCCCTCGGTTATCAATCACCAACGTTTTACCCGTGGCCCTGGAAAACTGCGCCGCCAGTGGCCGCGCAAAGGCGTCGGTGCCTCCGCCCGCCGGAAATGGCACCACCAGATTGACCGGCTTGGTGGGCCATGCCGAAGCCTGTGCCCAGGCGCTTGCGCCAGGCACCCCCAGCCCTGCCGCAGCCGCCCCCAGCAGCAAACTGCGGCGTTGCACCATTGCCTGATCGTCGATTCGCATGTTGTCTTTCATTTCCTTGTCTCCTCTTGTCGTTGTAAAAAAGGGAAATTGGCATTTGCCTTGCCACAAAGGGGCCACGCTCTTTTCGCTTTTCGCTTTTCGCTTTTCGCTTTTCTCTCTCTTCTTCAGCCCCTCAGCTGCCTGATTTTTACCAGAAGCGGGGGCTTTTAAGCCCCGCGCTCTGCACGGACAGGTCCACCGCTTCTTCAACCGCAGGCCAGCACGTCGTTCGGCCTTGAGCCGACCCTGCCTGAGCCTGCGGCCAAAAACTGTCACACACCCACACCCACAACTCACTGCGGCCAGACGGCTGGGGGCTGTGCCTGTGGGCTCTCGTTAGTCGCGGCAAAGGCTGTCGATATCGCTGGACATGGGCACCTTGCCCTGCGCCAGCATGCTGCGGTGTTTGTCGATGCGTTTGAGGTCATACAGATAGTTCACCATCAGCCCATAGGACTGCTTTTGCCCCTTCGCCGAAGGATCTCCGGCCCAGTTGAGCCGCTCGACCCGCGCACCGTTGCCCAGATGGAACCGGCCCACCGGGTCCACGGGTTTGCCATCGTGCAACTCGCGCCCCAGGTAATACGCCGCGCATTCCAGCACCATCTGGCGCACTGGCGACTTGGCATCCAACGTGTGCGCCTTGTCGATGGCCGCCAGCAGGTGGGTGGCCTGTGGCGGCTCAAAACCCACAGCGCGGCCTAGCTCGGCGCGGCGCTTGTCATCCAGCCTGCCCAACATGGCCTGCGCGTTTTTGGCCAGCCATGACCGAAACCCCGGGATGGGCGACAGCGTGGCAAAGGTGCGCAGGCGGGGGAACTCTGCCGTGAGTGTCTCCACCACATGTTTGATGAGCGAGTCGCCAAAACTCACGCCGCGCAAGCCGGTCTGTGTGTTGCTGATCGAATAAAAGATCGCCGTGGTGGCGCGGCCCAGATCAGCCGGGGCTGCCCCCTCGTCCAGCAGCGGGGTGATGCTGGCCGAAATCTTGTCCACCAGCGCCACTTCCACAAAAATGAGTGGCTCATTGGGCAGCCGCGGGTGAAAGAACCCGTAGCAGCGCCGGTCACTGTCGAGCCGGTTCTTCAGATCGGCCCAGCTGCGGATGTCATGCACCGCCTCGTACTTGATGAGCTTTTCGATCAACGAGGCGGGAGAGTCCCACGACAGGCGGCGCAGCTCCAGAAACGCCACGTCAAACCAGGTGGAGAACAGGTGCTCCAGCTCGGCATCGAGCGCCAGCAGGCGCTTGTCGGCCTTGAGCAAAGGCAGCAGCTCTGCGCGCATGTCCAGCAAAAACCGCATGCCCCGTGGAAAGGCAGAAAACCGCTGCAGCAAGCGGGTGCGTGGCGATACCAGCGCACGGCGCAGGCTGATTTCGGCCTGACCTTCTTCGGCGGTGCCCGCTGCCGCTTCATAGCGCTGGCGCGCCGACTTGAACCGCGAGGCATCGGGCGCGAATTGCTCGCACATCAGCAACCACATGTCGCGCCGCTCTTCAGGCTCGGCCTTGAGATACCAGCCGGCCACCGCCTCGGCGCGCCGCCCGCCCTCGACCTCGCTCACCTGCGGCGCCACCACTTCTTGCAGGTCCGCCAGCAGCCGGCGCAGGGCGCGCGGCGAAAGCGACTCTTGCCCACGGCGCAGCGTGGCCTGCAAGCGCTCGTGGGTGGAGCGCGGAGGCGTCACTTTGGCCACCACATCGGTCACTGACTTGTCGAGCGCGCCTTTCACAGCCTTATCGCTTGCCCTATCGGGCGTTTTATCACCGGCCTTATCGCCTGCCTTGTCAGCAGAGGCTTTGCCAGCCGCAGGCGCGGCAGCACGCAGACGCGAGACGCTGCGGGAAATCCATTCAGGAGTAGTGTTCATCATCGGGTCAACCTTGACTGGTGGTTGCGGGCAACATTGCGCAGCGCATCGCGCTGGCGCAAAAGGTGGGTGCGCATGGCTTCTTCGGCGGCATCGCCGTCACGGGCCTTCAGCGCGGCAAACACGGCCAGGTGCTCGGCCAGGCTTTGCTGCAGCCGACCCGGCACGTGCAGCGTCTGCAGGCGCGCCAGGCGCAAGATCTTGCGCAAATCAGCAATCACCTGGGCCAGCCAGCGGTTATCCGCCAGCGTGATAAAGGCCTCATGGATGGCGTAATTGGATTCGTAATAGTCGGTGATGCGGCCTTCGTCCGCGCACCGCTGCAACTGCTGGTGCAGCACCTCGAGTGCTGCCACATCGGCATCCCCCGCCTTCAGCGTGGCTTCGTGGGCTGCGCGGCCTTCCAAAAGGGCAATGACGGGGAACAGGTCGTCCAGATCCCGCTCGGTGATCTCGGCCACGAAGCAGCCGCGACGTGGCTCGTGGCGCAGCAGGCCCTCGGCCACCAGCACCTTCAAGGCCTCGCGCAACGGGGTGCGTGAGATCGCCAAACGCTCGCACAGGGCCGCCTCGTCAAGAAACCCTCCGGGCGGCAAGCCCCCGGCAAAGATCTGCTCGCGCAGCCGCGAGGCGACTTCATGGTGCAGTGAATTCGGAACGGGTCGCATGGCAAGAAAGACTCCAGAATCAACAAAAACAAACCCACACCATCACGAATTGACCACAAACCAACGCCAACAGCTGGTTACTGTGCACATCGTTTGCGCATGTGCGTAATTTCCCATAATTATCAAAATTTACAAGGGACAAACCCTGAGTTTTGGAGCAAGGGGCAACAAAACAGCCTGTGCTTATGCTCAATCCCCACACCGAGCGCTGACCCCGCGCTCAAAAACCGGATCGCCCACACCCACACTCACACCCATACCCCGGCGTTGGAGCGAAGCAATCAACGCCTCAGCGCAGCGCAGATTCATTGCACGTGCGCAAATCCCAGCGCCAGGTGATCGATCCAGACGCGCAGCTTGGCGGGCAGAAAGCGGTTGGGCGGGTACAGCAGCCAGGCGGTGCCTGCGTACGACGTTTTGTGGTGCCAGTCGCTCAGCACGGGCACGAGCTCGCCCCGCTCCAAGGCGGCGTGCGCCGTGAAGCCCGGCAGGCTGGCAATACCCAGATGGTGCAGCGCCGCCTCCAGCCGCACCTCGCTGTGGTTGGCCACATAGCGCCCCCTGACGGCGACGGTGACCTCTTCACCTGCGCGCTCAAAACGCCAGTGCCGATCGCGCTCGTCTTCACCCAGGTAAATACAAGCGTGTTGCCCCAGCTCACGCGGGTGTTGCGGGTGCCCATGGTCGGCCAGATAGCGAGGGCTGGCGCAGAGCCGGTGGCACAAAGTGGCCAGCGGGCGCCCAGCCAGGCCTGGCGGTGGCGTGTCGGTAACCCGCAGGGCCAGGTCGATGGATTCCTCAAACAGATCTACCGTGCGGTCGGTGATGACCAGTTGCACATCCACCTCCGGGTACTTTTGCAGAAACGAAAGTGCCAACGGATGCACGAGCTGGCGGCCCACGGCCTTGGGCATGCTCATGCGCACCAACCCCGAGGGGGCTGCAGAGTGGGTATCGCTCAACGCCCACACCTCACGCGCAGACGCCACCATGGCCTGGCAACGGTTGTAGGCGGCAGCACCTGCATCGGTCAGCCTGAACTTGCGTGTGGTGCGCTCCAGCAAACGGACCCGCAGCGCGTCTTCCAACCGGGCGACCTGCCGGCTCACGGCCGACGGCGTGATTCCCAACTGCCGGGCCGCTGCCGAGAAGCCGCCCGCGTCCACCACACAGGCAAACACCGCCATGTCCGCCAAATTATTCAAAGATTGATTGATGTTCATGCGGAACAAATCCTGTTCTATGAAAGCAATTATCACAACCCTTGCGCAAATCAATAATTGCAAACCGCCCACCGAGACCCCTGCAACGCACAGCGCCATGCCCTGCCGGTGCCACCGTGCGCTCCATACACCAGCCCAAGCCCTTCCAATGCAAACCACGCCCTCCCCCACGTCTGAACACCCCGCCCCGCGCTTCGCCGGCAGCGCCATCAGCCACCCCATGGCACCCCGCCTGCCCGACCTGGCGATGCTGCTGGTTGCAGCGGTCTGGGGCACCAGCTATGGCGTGGCCAAGGGGGCGCTGGTGTTTTACCCGGTGCTGGGTTTTCTGGCCGTGCGGTTCCTGTTGACGTTTGTAGTGTTGTTGCCTGCGCTGCTGCGCACCGACGCCACAGGCCGCCGTAACGCGTTGTGGGCCGGTTTGCCTTTGGGCGTGCTGATGCTCGGCATCTTTTTGTGCGAGACCTTTGGCCTTTCGATGACATCGGCCAGCAACGCCGCATTCCTCATCAGCCTGTGTGTGGTGTTCACGCCATTTGCTGAATGGTGGCTGCTGCGCCAGCGGCCTGTGCGCGCGATGTTCGTTTTTGCCGGCGTGTCGCTGGTAGGGGCCGCCTTGCTCAGCGGCGGATATTCTGGCCGCTGGGGCTGGGGCGATGCCCTGATGGTTGCGGCGGCCGTGTTGCGGGCCATCACCGTGTGCCAGACCACACAACTGAGCCGCCGCCGCCAAGTGCCCGTGCAGGCACTGACCGCCGTGCAGGCGGGTGTGATCGGGCTGGGCAGCTTGCTGCTCGCGCTGGCCCAGCCGGGCTCGCTGCCGCCGCTGCCCTCACCCACCCACGCCAGCGCGTTCTGGTGGGCCTGCATCTATCTGGTCATGGGGTGCACGGTGTTCGCTTTTGTGGCGCAGAACTGGGCACTGCGCCACAGCACGCCCACCCGCGTGAGTGTGCTCACCAGCAGCGAACCCGCCTTTGGCGCGCTGTTTGCGGTGTTCTGGCTGGGAGAAAACCTCAGCGCCACAGCGTGGGCCGGGGGCGCGCTCATTGTGGCGGCGGCCCTGTGGTCGATGGCGGTGCGCGCAGGTTCTCAGCACTGAGCCCAAGGTTTGGGAGCGTGTGCCCCGCCTCAAACACCTCGAACACTACTATTTTCATAGCTACCAGCGCTTATACATCAAGCGCTAGAAGCCGATTTCACTTAAAAGCCGCTGGACGCACAGGCTGGCGCTGCGCCCAGAGCCACAGCAACACACCGCCCACGATCATCGGCAAACACAGCCATTGCCCCATGCTCATGCCCAGCGACAGGATGCCCAGGAACGCATCGGGCTCGCGGAAGTATTCAGCGATGAAGCGAAAGCAGCCATATCCAAAAAGGAACGCCGCCGCCACCTGACCTTGGCGCCGTTCTTTGCGCGCATATAGCCACAGCAAAATGAACAACAGCAAGCCCTCCAGCAGGAACTGGTACACCTGCGAGGGGTGCCGTGGCTGCAGGGAACCACTTTGTGCAAAGACCATGCCCCAAGGCAGATCGGGGCTGGAGAAACGCCCCCACAACTCGCCGTTGATGAAATTGCCCACCCGCCCAGCCGCCAACCCTGTGGGAACGCAGGGCGCCACAAAGTCTGCCACTTGCAGCCAGGGCCGCTTGCGCGAATGTGCAAACCACAGCATCGCCGCAATCACGCCCAGCAAACCGCCGTGAAACGACATGCCGCCCTGCCACACGGCAAAAATCTCTAGAGGGTGACTGAGGTAATAACCCGGTTTGTAGAACAGGCAGTAGCCGATGCGCCCGCCCGCTACAACGCCCGCCACGCCGAGAAAGAGGATGTCTTCCACATCCTTGCGCGACCACGCACCGGGGCCCGTGATGGAAACAAAAGGCTCATGGCGCAGGCGGCGAATGCCCAAAAACATGAACAAACCAAAAGCGGCCAGATAAGTCAGGCCATACCAGTGCACGGCCAGCGGGCCGATCTGCAAGGCAACGGGATCAATGTGGGGATAGGTCAGCATGGTGGGCGGTATTGTGCCCGCCCGCGCGCAGGAACTTGGGCTGGGACAGTTGACACTGCGGCGGGCATTTCCTCAAATGTTAATAATAGTAGTTATCATTAACATTTGAAATCGTAAAACGATGCTCATAGGGCACCGCCCGCTATCGCTACATCCACCGTACAACCCGTTTTTTTGCCAGCGCTCCACCAGCGCCTACCGCCAGACGCCTTCAACGGCCCGGGCGCAACACTGCTGAATTCAGTGCGGCCGAGAACGCCACAAAGCCTCCTCACCGCTGCCGTCCTGTCCATTCTCAAACCAACCGCCCCATGAATTTGAGCGTTGCAATGCCCTCAGCGCTTGAGGCGTCCCGCGACGTGGGTCGGCAAGCTCTTCCCCTTCTCCTTTTTTAACCACCTCTTCCCGCTACACAATGACTCGCAATGCTTCTCATGCACATCGCAAGTTTCAACTTTCGGTGCTCGCGCGCCTGACCCGCCAATGCCTGGGCGCCAGCCTGGCCATCGCCGCGGCCAGCGTGGCCGCCCAGACCACCGACAAGACGGCATTGGACGAAGTGGTCGTGTCCGACCAGGCTGAGGCCATTGGCGGCCTGCAAAAGACCTATTCGGGCGGCCAGTTTGCCCGTGGTGGCGACCTGGGCATTCTGGGCAAGACCGATCTGATGAACGTGCCGTTCAGCACCACCAACTACACATCGGAGTTGATCGACAACCAGCAGGCCTTGAGCGTGGCAGATGTGGTGATGAACGACGCCTCGGTGCGAACGCTGACCTCGCGCGGCGGGTTTGGCGACGACTTCCAGGTACGCGGGTTCACGGTGTCCAACAGCGACATCAGCATGAATGGTCTGTTTGGCCTCGCACCGTCGACCCGCATACCGCTCGAAATGATCGAGCGCGTGGAAGTGCTCAAAGGACCGGGCGCGTTGACCAATGGCGTGGGCCCCAATGGCAGCGTCGGCGGCAGCATCAATGTCGTCACTAAACGTGCGGCCGATGCACCGCTCACACGCCTGACGACGACGTATATGGGTAAATCGCAGTTTGGCACCCACCTGGACGTGGGCCGCCGCTTTGGCGAAGACAACCAGTGGGGCGTGCGCGTGAACGGTCTGGTGCGCGGCGGCGAGGGCAACATCGACGGCGGCAAACAAAACCTGGGCCTGGGATCGCTGGGCCTCGATTACGCGGGCGCACGCACACGCTGGTCGCTCGATGTCCTGGCAACGCGTGGAGAAACCAAAGAATTCCGCCCCCAGATCAACTTCGCAGGAACCGCACTCACGGTGCCCGATGTGCCCTCAGCCCGCTTGAACTTCTACCCGGGCACCGAACTGCAAGACAACGTCAAGACGGTCATGTCGCGCCTGGAGCATGACCTGAACGACCGCACCACGCTGTACGGCAGCGTGGGCTACACCGACCTGGATTACCAGCAGACGTTCCCTAGCGGCCGTCCCGATGCGCTCGGGAACTTCAACGTATCCAATGCGTACTACGACCAATACACCAAAAGCCTGGGTGCAGACACGGGTCTGCGCACACGGTTCAACACGGGCAGCGTCAAACACACGCTGGCGGTGGGTGTGAATTATCTGGACCAGGAGACCGGCTACTTCTATGCCACCTCCAGCACCACCAACCCCTCCAACCTTTACAACCCGTCGCCCCTGCCCGCCATGACCGTTGCGCGCGAAGCGCCGGGCAAGAGTTCGCAAACCAATCAATCGAGTACTGCGATCGCAGACACCATGTCGTTCATCAACGACCGTGTGCTGCTGACGCTGGGCGTGCGCCACCAGACCATGGAGCAGGAAAACTTCAACCCGGCCAACGGCGTGTCTACCAGTCACTACAAAAAGAGCGCTGTCACGCCACTGGCCGGCCTGGTGTTCAAGCCGATGAAGAACGTCTCGGTCTACACCAACTACACAGCAGGCCTTACCCGGGGCAGCACCGCCGGTGTCACCACGGCCAATGCGGGCGAGTCTTTTGCACCGCAAAAATCCAAGCAAAACGAGGTGGGCATCAAGGTGGACTGGGGACAACTGACCACCCAGGCCGCGATTTACCAGATCAAAAAACCAGGCGGCATCACCGACCCCGTCACCAATGTCTATAGTTTTGGCGGCGAGCAACGCAATCGCGGGTTAGAACTGACCGCCTATGGCGAGGTGCTGCGCGGCTTGCGCCTGATGGCCAGCGCCTCGTTCAACGACGCCAAACTCACCCGCACGCAGGGCGGCGTCAATCAGGGCAACGATGCAGCCGGTGTGCCGGACCACACCTTTAACCTGGGCCTGGACTGGGACACGCCCTGGGCACGGGGGCTGAGCCTCAATGGCCGCGTCATCAACACCTCGGCCGTCAACGCGGATGCGGCCAACCGCCTGCGTGTTGCGGGGTGGACGCGCCTGGACATTGGCGCACGCTACGCCACCAAGATGGCTGGCAAACCCGTGGTGTTCCGCGCCAATCTCGAAAACGTGACCGACAAGAGCTACTGGGTGGTGAGCAACTACGTGACGGTGGGAGCGCCCCGCACGCTGATGCTGTCTGCAGCGATCGACTTTTAAGCGCCACCGGCGACGGATCACCTCGCCGCCACGGCCCCCCTGGTCCAAAACCTTGGGGGCGGCATGCGGCCCAACACGAACGCTTCTGATCCCTGTACGCATGCAGAGCGTATTTGCGGGGGCATTGCTGCGCAGCCCACCGTGTTCGCGCGATACTCCCCGGTCAAAAGCCAAGGATAAAAAATGCAGGGCAATCCCCAAGTTATCGACTATTTCAAAGACCTGTTGCGCGGCGAGTTGGCGGCGCGTGACCAATATTTTGCGCATTCACGCATCTACGAAGACCAGGGCTTTATCAAGCTCTATGCGCGCCTTGACCACGAGATGCAGGAAGAAACCCAGCACGCCGATGCCCTGCTGCGCCGGATCCTGTTTCTGGGCGGTCGACCCAACATGCAGCCCAAGGAATTCACGCCCGGTGACACCGTGCCCGACATGCTGCGCAAAGACCTGGCGACCGAATACGAAGTGCGCGCCGCACTGCAAAAAGGCATGGCCCTGTGCGAAAGCGTGGGCGACTACGTCAGCCGCGACCTGCTGCTGGCACAGCTCAAGGACACCGAAGAAGACCACGCCTATTGGCTGGAAAAGCAGATTGGCCTGATCGACAAGATCGGCCTGCAAAACTACCTGCAATCGCAAATGGGCAGCACTTCAGCCTAAAAGTGCCTCAAGCGCTTATTCAAAAAGCGCAACCAGCTATTAATTTGGTAGCATTTGAGTATCAAACCGTCAAAAAAAGCCGCACCTTTGGGATGCGGCTTTTTTCTTTGGCGCAGAGGCTAGCACCCCGGTGCTGACAGTGTCGCCTGCGTAGCGCGTGGCTCAATCATCCAGCAGCGAAACGTCGCGCACAGCGCCCTTGTCGGCGGACATCACCAGCTTGGCGTAGGCCTTGAGCGCTGCCGACACCTTGCGTGGACGCGGCAGGGCGGGCTTCCAGCCCTTGGCGTTCTGCGCCTCGCGGCGGCGGGCGAGTTCTTCATCGCTCACCAGCACGTTGATGCTGCGGTTGGGGATGTCGATGCGGATGCGGTCGCCGTTCTGCACCAGACCAATGGCGCCGCCCGCAGCCGCTTCGGGCGAGCAGTGCCCAATCGACAGGCCCGAGGTGCCGCCCGAGAAGCGGCCGTCCGTCAGCAGCGCACAGGCCTTTCCCAGGCCCTTGGACTTGATGTAGCTGGTGGGGTAGAGCATCTCTTGCATGCCGGGGCCACCCTTGGGGCCTTCGTAACGCACGATGACCACGTCCCCGGCCTTGACCTTGTCGGCCAGGATATTGGCTACGGCTTCGTCCTGCGACTCGGTCACGTGGGCCGAGCCTTCGAACACCAAAATGCTTTCGTCCACACCGGCCGACTTGACTACGCAGCCGTCCACCGCGATGTTGCCGGTCAGCACAGCCAGGCCACCTTCCTTGCTGAAGGCGTGGTCGTACGAGCGGATGCAGCCCTCGGCGCGGTCCAGGTCCAGGCTGGGCCAGCGGGTGTTTTGGCTGAACGCCACCTGCGTGGGGATGCCTGCGGGGCCCGCCATGTAGAAGGTGCGCACGGCGTCGTCCTGCGTGCGCGCGATGTCCCACTGGTCCAGCGCGTCTTTGAGCGTAGGGGTGTGTATCGTGGGCACGTCGGTGTGCAGCTTGCCCGCACGGTCCAGCTCGCCCAGGATGGCCATGATGCCGCCCGCGCGGTGCACGTCTTCGATGTGGTACTTGTTGGTGTTGGGAGCCACCTTGCACAGCTGCGGTACTTCGCGCGAGAGGCGGTCGATGTCGGCCATCGTGAACGGAATCTCCGCTTCGCTCGCAATCGCCAGCAAGTGCAGGATGGTGTTGGTGGAACCGCCCATGGCAATGTCCAGCGTCATGGCGTTCTCAAACGCCTTGAAGCCCACTGAGCGTGGCAGCACGCGTTCGTCGTCCTGCTCGTAATACTGCTTGGCGATCTCGACGATGCGGCGACCGGCGCGCTTGAACAGCTGCTCGCGGTCAGCGTGGGTGGCCACCACCGTGCCATTGCCGGGCAACGACAGGCCCAGCGCCTCCGTCAGGCAGTTCATCGAGTTGGCGGTGAACATGCCCGAGCACGAACCGCAGGTGGGGCAGGCAGAACGCTCGACCTCGGCCACATCAGCATCGGAGTAGTTGGTGTCGGCGGCAATGACCATGGCGTCCACCAGGTCGAGCTTCTTGAACTCCATGACTTTGGTGACGGGGTTGGCCAGGCGCGTCTTGCCCGCTTCCATCGGGCCGCCCGAGACGAAGATCACCGGGATGTTCAGGCGCATCGCGGCCATCAGCATGCCGGGGGTGATCTTGTCGCAGTTGGAGATGCACACCATGGCATCGGCGCAGTGCGCGTTGACCATGTATTCGACCGAGTCGGCAATGATGTCGCGGCTGGGCAGCGAATACAGCATGCCGTCGTGGCCCATGGCGATGCCGTCGTCCACGGCAATGGTGTTGAACTCCTTGGCCACGCCGCCAGCGGCTTCGATCTCGCGGGCCACCAGCTGGCCCAGGTCCTTCAGGTGCACGTGGCCGGGCACGAACTGGGTGAACGAATTGACCACCGCGATGATCGGCTTGCTGAAGTCATCGTCTTTCATGCCGGTGGCGCGCCACAGGGAACGCGCGCCTGCCATGTTGCGACCGGCGGTGGAGGTTTTGGAACGGTAGATGGGCATCGTGCTGGCTTCTGAAAAATCGCTAAAAAGGAAGCGGGCCGGACTAATAAAGGCCCCTCGCGCGCCCGTGCAATCAACCTCTTGAGCCGTGCCGGGGGCAAACCCGTCAATTATCGCCCAGCCCTTTTGGCCCGCACGGGGCGGCGGCGTTGGGGATTGCGGGGGCAGACCGCACAGCGCGTGACGGCACTGGCAGAATGTTCCATTCCGCTCCAGCTCCCAACCCGGACACCAAGACCCCAGGACGCCCCAAGATGACCGACTCCAGCAAACCCACCACCCCCATCAACCGCCGCAGCGCCAATATCACCCAGGGCAAGTCACGTGCGCCCAACCGCTCCATGTACTACGCCATGGGCTACGAAGAAGGCGACTTCGTCAAACCCATGGTCGGCGTGGCCAACGGCCACAGCACCATCACCCCATGCAACAGCGGCCTGCAAAAGCTGGCTGACGCGGCCATCGCGGGCATCGAGGAAGCGGGTGGAAACGCCCAGGTATTCGGCACCCCCACCATCAGCGACGGCATGGCCATGGGCACCGAAGGCATGAAATACAGCCTGGTGAGCCGCGAAGTCATCAGCGACTGCATCGAGACGTGTGTCGGCGGCCAGTGGATGGACGGCGTGGTGGTGGTCGGCGGTTGCGACAAGAACATGCCCGGCGGCCTCATGGGCATGCTGCGCGCCAATGTACCGGCCATTTATGTGTATGGCGGCACCATCTTGCCCGGACACTACCAGGGCAAGGACCTGAACATCGTGAGCGTGTTCGAGGCCGTGGGCGAAAACGCCGCCGGCAAGCTGAGCGACTTTGACCTCAAGGAAATCGAAAAGCGCGCCATCCCCGGCACCGGCTCGTGCGGCGGTATGTACACCGCCAACACGATGAGCAGCGCCTTCGAGGCCTTGGGCATCAGCCTGCCCTACTCGTCCACCATGGCCAACCCGCACGACGAGAAAATGAACTCGGCCAGGGAATCGGCCAAGGTACTGATCGAAGCCATCAAGATGGACCTGAAGCCCCGCGACATCGTGACCAAGAAGTCCATCGAGAACGCCGTGGCCGTCATCATGGCCACGGGTGGCTCCACCAACGCTGTGCTGCACTTCCTGGCTATTGCGCATGCGGCGGGCGTGGAATGGACCATTGACGATTTCGAGCGCGTGCGCGTGAAGACGCCCGTGTTGTGCGACCTCAAGCCGAGCGGCAAATACCTTGCCGTGGACCTGCACCGCGCAGGCGGCATCCCGCAAGTGATGAAGGTATTGCTGAACGCGGGCCTGCTGCACGGGGACTGCATCACCATCAGCGGCAAGACCCTTGCGGACGTACTCAAAGACGTGCCCGACCAACCGCGTGCTGACCAGGACGTGATCCGCCCCATCGACAAGCCCATGTACGCCCAGGGCCACCTGGCCATCTTGAAGGGCAACCTGAGCCCCGAGGGTGCTGTGGCCAAGATCACGGGTTTGAAGAACCCGGTCATCACCGGCCCGGCCCGCGTGTTCGACGACGAGCAATCGGCGCTGGAAGCCATCCTGGCAGGAAAAATCAAAGCCGGCGACGTCATGGTGCTGCGTTACCTGGGCCCCAAGGGCGGCCCCGGCATGCCCGAAATGCTGGCCCCCACCGGCGCACTGATCGGCGCCGGCCTGGGCGAAAGCGTGGGGCTGATCACCGATGGGCGCTTCTCCGGCGGAACCTGGGGCATGGTGGTCGGGCACGTGGCGCCTGAAGCCGCTGCCGGCGGCACCATCGCCTTCGTCAACGAAGGCGACAGCATCACCATCGACGCTCGCCAGTTGCTGCTGGAGCTGAACGTAAGCGAAGACGAAATCGCGAAACGCCGCGCCGCTTGGACGGCCCCTGCACCGCGCTACACGCGCGGAGTGCAGGCCAAGTTCGCATTCAATGCATCAAGCGCGAGCAAGGGTGCCGTGCTCGACGCCTATTGACGCGCAGCCCATCGCAGCAGAAGCCTTTGCTTTGCCGACGCCGGTGCGACGGGCCTTGAATCTGCCTGCCCGCCCGCCTGCTTGTTGATGAGGGCAACGAAGCACAAAAAATCGCCCGTAGCGCTCAGAGCTGCTACGGGCGATTTTTTTGCTTGGGTCTTGGAATAGTGCTCCACAGCACTTCTCCGCATGACGCACAGGGCGGGTGCCAGCGACGGCACGGGGCATTCAGCGAGGCTTGCGGGGCCGAATGCCCAAAGCTTCTTTGTGTTTGTTGATGCGGTCTTTTTTACGCTGGTCCATCTTCTCCACGGCTTTGCGTTTTGTATAGCCGGTGGAATCAGCCCACGCCCACCACAACATGGTGGCACCAAAACAGCCCAACACCCACCACCAGGACATCGTGGCCGCAGGCCCGATCTCCAGATACTTCAGTGCGAGCATAAGTAGGGAAAGACCCAGCAGATACATTGCGATCTCCAGAAAGCGACATCAAAGAGCTGATTGATCCGAAACAAGGGCTTGTCAACCCAAGTCACTACAATCGCATTAAAAGCACTGTAACCCAACCACAGGAAATCCCACCATGAAGCGCACCCTGATCACCCTTGCCATGACGCTGTCGGTTGCGGCCCCCGCAATGGCAGACCTCGCCTTGGCCACCTCCAAGAACTGCATGGCATGCCATGCTGTGGACAAAAAGCTGGTGGGCCCAGCCTACAAGGACGTCGCAGCAAAATACGCTGGTCAAAAAGATGCTGTGGACAAGCTGGCGGCCAAGATCATCAAGGGCGGCTCTGGCGTGTGGGGCCCCGTTCCTATGCCTGCAAATACGCAAGTGAATGATGCAGAAGCCAAGAAGCTGGCCGCCTGGGTATTGACTCAAAAATAAACGGCTCCGTGCGTTGCTGCTTTTGAAAGCGGCACGCATGTCAAGCCTCAAAAAAAGCCGCGTCACCCTGTGTGTCGCGGCTTTTTTTGCCTGAAATGGAATCGGAAAGACCGTAGCCAGATGGCTTGCGCTGGCTCAGCCTCTGCCGCGGCAGATCGAAAAATGCGGTATCAAACGCCTGCCGTTTTGATCCTCATACAGAAGTAGAAGTAGACGCAACCGGATACGAACTGCGGCCCAGCAGTTGATGTTCAAGCTGCCCCACGTAGGCGGCCATGGTGTTGTCTGACTGCTCGGCTCTTGCGGCCAAATGCGCTTGCAGGTTGTCCATCCGCGCCATCAGCGCTGCATGCGACTGCTGGTGTTGGGCTTCGAAGTACGTGCGCAGTTCAGTGAAACGCGAGGCTTCGGCCTTGTCTGCCAGTTCGCGTTGAACCAGCATCTCTTTGGTGTGCCTGCGCGTTTCCACAAGCACAGAGCCTTGCAAAGACAGCACATAAACAATGCAGACAACCCCAAGCAAGGTCGTCAGTGCCAACATCAAAAGTCCAAGCGGGGCATCAAATGTGACCACCCCGAGCGATACGAGTGTGGGTGTTGCCAGGCTCGGCCAGTTCAGGGCGGCCAGCGCGGCGATGGCCAATACAGTCAAGAGAAGAACGATAGAGCGCAAGTGCATGAGGGATCTCCAGTCAATCGTGACGAGCCAGGGTGGCCGGTAACGTGTTGAGTCCGTTTTAACGCATGCACAGGCGTTTCTTTAGCCGCCAAGATAGATTTCAGCCCATGTCCTACAACCCAAGGCTCGTAGCGAAACGCAGCCCATCGAAACAAGCGGGTTGGCAAGCCCATATATATCTCTTCACGCCAATACCGCTTTGCGGCGCGGCGTGCGCAACCACCGGGGCGTGCACGCCCGCAGGTCAGGAGGATCGGATACCCCGCACACCTATCGCGGCAGAAAGACGCTTAGCAGCGCCTTTCCCCGCTCAAACTCAGTTGGAACTGGACAACTGATCAAGAATTGCCGGGTTCTCCAGCGTGCTGATGTCCTGGGTGATGGCTTCACCCTTGGCGATGCTGCGCAGAAGGCGGCGCATGATTTTTCCGCTGCGGGTTTTGGGCAAGTTATCGCCAAAGCGGATGTCCTTTGGTTTAGCGATGGGGCCAATTTCCTTGGCCACCCAGTCACGCAACTCCTTGGCGATCTGCTTGGCCTCTTCGCCTGTGGGGCGGGGGCGTTTGAGGACCACAAAGGCGCAGATCGCTTCGCCGGTCACGTCATCCGGACGCCCCACCACGGCCGCTTCGGCCACCAGGTCGGTTTTTGACACCAATGCCGACTCGATCTCCATGGTGCCCATGCGGTGGCCCGAGACGTTGAGCACGTCGTCAATGCGGCCTGTGATGCGGAAGTAGCCGCGATCGGCACTGCGCACCGCACCGTCCCCGGCCAGGTAGTAGCCCTTGAGCTCCTCGGGAAAATAGCTTTTCTTGAAGCGTTCCGGGTCGTTCCAGATGGTACGAATCATGCTGGGCCAGGGCTTCTTGATGACGAGAATGCCTCCCGATCCATTGGGCATGTCATTGCCCATTTCATCAACGATGGCTGCAGCAATGCCAGGCAGGGGCAGCGTGCAGCTACCCGGAACAAGCGGCGTGGCGCCTGGCAACGGCGTGATGACATGGCCGCCCGTTTCGGTTTGCCAGAAAGTGTCCACCACGGGGCAACGCTCACCGCCCACGTTTTTGTGGTACCACATCCAGGCTTCTGGGTTGATGGGCTCGCCCACGCTGCCCAAAATGCGCAGACTCGAAAGGTCAGAACTCTTGGGGTGCACCGCTGCATCGGCTTCTGCGGCCTTGATGAGAGAACGGATCGCGGTGGGTGCGGTATAGAAGATCGAGACCTTGTGTTTCTCGATCATCTGCCAGAAGCGGCCGGCGTTGGGGTACGTGGGCACGCCCTCAAACACCACCTGTGTGGCGCCTGCCGCCAGGGGGCCATAGGTTACATAGGTGTGCCCGGTGATCCAGCCAATATCGGCCGTGCACCAGAACACGTCATCCGCGCGCAGGTCAAACGTCCAGTCCATCGTCAGCTTGGCCCACAGCAAATAGCCGCCTGTGGCGTGTTGCACGCCCTTGGGTTTGCCGGTGGAGCCGCTGGTGTACAAAATGAACAACGGGTGTTCGGCACCCACGGCCACGGGCGCACATTCGGTGCTTTGCCCGGCCAGCGCTTCGCTGAAGGTCTTGTCGCGCCCTGGGGTCATTGCGCAGGTGGTGGCGGTGCGCTGGTACACAAACACATTGCGCAGTGTGTCGCAGCCGCCCATCGCAAGGGCTTCATCAATGATCGACTTGAGGGGCAGCTCCTTGCCACCGCGCATCTGGTAGTTGGCGGTAATGACCGCCACAGCGCCCGCGTCAATGATGCGCTCGTGCACGGCCTTGGCGCTGAAGCCGCCAAACACCACACTGTGGGTAGCGCCGATGCGCGCGCAGGCCTGCATGGCCACCACGCCTTCGATCGTCATCGGCATGTAAATCAACACCCGGTCACCTTTGCCGATGCCGTGCGCCTTGAGTGCGTTGGCAAATTGGCTCACGCGGGCCAGCAGTTCTTTGTAGGTGATGCGGGTGACCGCGCCATCGTCGGCCTCAAAGATGATGGCGGTCTTGTTTTCGGTGGGGGTGCCGATGTGCCGATCCAGGCAGTTGGCGGATGCGTTGAGCTCGCCATCATCAAACCATTGGTAGAAAGGTGCCTTCGTCGAGTCGAGCGTGCGCGTGAAGGGCTTGGTCCACTGCAGATTCTCGCGGGCCAGGCGCGCCCAAAAGCCCTCGAAATCCTTATCCGCTTCGGCGCACAGCGCGTCGTAGCCGGCCATGCCTGACACGCGGGCGGCTTTGACGACCGCGTCGGAGGGCGGGAACACACGGTTTTCAACCAATACGGATTCGATGGCGGATGTGGACGCACTCATGGTTTTGTCTCCTGGGTCTGGTGGAATTGGATTTGGGCGGTACTGTCTGCCGAAGCACTTACAGGCCACTGACTGGCACGAAGCTTACACATGTCGACAGCACCGCCGCAGGTGTGCACACAGCCCTCCGGGGTGCTACACGCCCCGCCCCCACCCACCGATCCCGTCACAAGCCACGCCCGAAGCCGTTCTCGCGGGGCAACGCCCATGCATGGGTGAGGACATGGGCCCTGACACATGCGTCTTTTAGAATCGCGCGACACTTTTCTACAACCACCTTATGACCCTCCCCACATCCGGCCTGCCCGGCCGAACCGACCCGGTCAACGCACCGCTGCGCCCACTACCCACTCTGATTTTTGCCAGCCGCTGGCTGCAATTGCCGTTGTATCTTGGATTGATTGCCGCCCAAGGCGTTTATGTATGGCACTTCCTGCTGGAGCTGTGGCACTTGGTGGAAGCCGCCTTTGGCAACCAGGCAGCGCTACAGGCGCTGGTGACCAGCATTGGCTACAAGCCCGATCTGCAAATCACTGCACTCAACGAAACCGTGATCATGCTGGTGGTGCTGGCGCTCATCGACGTGGTGATGATCTCCAACCTGCTCATCATGGTGATTGTGGGGGGCTACGAAACCTTCGTCAGCCGGCTGGGCCTGGACAAACACCCCGACCAGCCTGAGTGGCTGGGCCATGTGAATGCATCGGTGCTGAAGGTAAAACTGGGCCTGTCCATCATCGGCATCAGTTCGATCCACTTGCTCAAGACTTTCATCAATGCGGCCAACTACGACGTGAAGGTGCTCATGTGGCAGACGATCATCCATGTCGTGTTCCTACTGAGCGCTCTGGCTATCGCCTACACCGACAAATTGCTGAACGCCTCGCACGAAGCACACTGAGCCTTCGTGGACGCTCGGCAGAGCGCCCACAGGCGAGCAGAAAAAATGAAGCGTTTTAGGGCCAATGCGCCCATCCCACAAGCGTGATTAGCTATATAAAAAGTAGCAAATCACGCTTCGGGCTCCACCCAAAATCAGCCCAGAAGCGCCGGTTTTTTGTTACCTGCCAACCCCGTGTTTTGACACAAAAGCACTCAATACTTATAATTGAGCGGTGTTTTACAACCTGCAACGCAGGTAATTCCCCCTCTTGCAGGGTGAATCTCACCGTTAGGCAGCTGAACTCTTTGACAGACAGCGCCTGACACCACGGCCGAAATGTCGGCCCTGATGCCCCTGGCGTCGTACCTCGCTCCGCGGTGGTTCGGCGCCTGCGCTGTTCAGAAGTCCTCTGCCAAGACCTCTTCTGGCCCGCACCCAGGCCCTTGCGCACCCATCCCGGCGTGCCATTCGGGCCGATCTGGTCACCCTTTGTGTCCACCCTATTGATAGCTGTCTGACGTGCCTGGTTTTCCCCTGGGCTGTCGGCTTGGCTGCCGCATCAGGGTTTCCATTTTTTGGTCTTCGAGCCATGGCTGCCTGCGGGCGGCCCTGGCGTGTTCAACCCCGCTGCACTGCAGCTACCGAGGGAGGACCCACAACGTGGCCAAACAAATCATCATCGATCATGTGTTCAAAGTATTTGGTGACACACCAGAAAAAGCCCTTGAACTCGTGCAACAAGGCCTGAGCAAGCAGGAAATTCTGGCGCAGACCGGCAATTCCATCGGGGTTTTTGACGCCACTTTCACGATCGAGCCGGGCGAGATTTTTGTCGTCATGGGCCTGTCGGGTTCGGGCAAGTCCACCCTCGTGCGCGTGCTCAACGGGTTGATCGAACCCACGGCCGGGCGCGTGGTGGTGGATGGCCAAGACATCAACCAGCTCAGCGACCGCCAACTGCGCGCCCTGCGCCGCAAAGACATCAGCATGGTGTTCCAGTCGTTTGCGCTGATGCCCCACCTGACGGTGCTCGACAACACGGCCTTTGGCCTGGAATTGGCAGGTGTGGACCGCGCGCAGCGCCAGCAACTGGCCGCTGTGGCGTTGGAACAAGTGGGCCTGGATGGCTGGGGCGCCAGCTACCCTGACGAGCTTTCTGGCGGCATGCAACAGCGCGTGGGCCTGGCCCGGGCCCTGGCGTCCGACCCGTCCATCTTGCTGATGGACGAAGCATTTTCAGCGCTGGACCCGATCATTCGCACTGAAATGCAGAGCGAGCTGCTGCGCCTGCAACAGGTCAAGCGCCGCACCATCGTCTTTATCTCGCACGATCTGGATGAAGCCATGCGCATTGGCGACCGCATTGCCATCATGAAAGACGGCCATGTGGTGCAGGTCGGCAGCCCCGACGAAATCTTGCGCAACCCCGCCACCGACTATGTGCGCAACTTCGTGCGGGGTGTAGATGCGGCCGCCGTCTTTAAGGCCAGCGACATCGCCCGCAAGCGCCTGACGGTGGTGCGCGAGCACACTGACCGGGGTTGCCGCGCCGCACTGCAGCTCATCGAAGGCCATGACGACAACTTCGCCTATGTGGTCAGCCCCACCCAGCGTTATCTGGGCACGGTGTCCGCCGACTCGCTGCGCACCGCACTGCAGGGGCACAACGGGCCGCTGGGTCTGCAACACGCGTTCATGACCGATGTGCCCCCTATCGCCGCAGACGCGGCCGTGGCCGATCTCTTTGGCCAGGTGGCCCAGGCGCCCTGCGCACTGCCCGTGGTGCAAGCGGATGGTCGCTTTCGCGGCGCCATCAGCAAAACCACCCTGCTGCGGTTTCTGGACCGGGACACGCCTCCGGTGCCGCCCACCAGCCCCATCAATGCCCCAGACGCGCTGCCCTTGCCCATCGCACAGCCAACGCAGACCCCACCTCACACAGAAAGTGCTGCATGAAAATGAACACCACACCACCGACGGACAGCAACCCGGCTGTGCTGCTGGCGCAAGCCGACGCAGCCACTCGCACGCAAGAAACCACGCTGTCGCCACCGGCAGATACCAACCCGTGGGCGTCAGCGCCAGACCCCGCCACGGCCACCGCCTCAAGCCCCCTGGGTGCAGCGCCCCTTGACGCGCCGGCCGCCGCCATCGACCCGTGGGCCGCATCCACCATGCCAAGCACCCCCGCCGACTCCAGTGGCGGCGCCAACGACTGGCTGAGCGCGCCCGCCGCCTCGCCTGACATGGCCACCGGTGCCGACCCGTCCACAGCGAGCGGCTTGCATCTGAGCCAGTTTTTTGATGGCTCGTTGCCCGTGGAAAACTGGATCAACCACGGCCTGTCGTGGGTGGTCGATCACTTCCGCCCGTTCTTTCAAAGCGTGCGCGTGCCCATCGACGGCACATTGACCTGGGTCGAGAACATGCTCACCAGCATGCCCACGCTGGCCATGATTGCACTCATTGGCGTGCTCGCATGGCAATTTGCCGGGCGCATTCTGGCCGTTGGCACCGTGATCTCGTTGCTGCTGGTGGCCATGCTGGGCATTTGGCCCGAGGCGATGGTCACCCTGTCGCTGGTGCTGACCTCCCTCGTTTTCTGCGTGCTGATCGGACTGCCGCTGGGCATCTTGCTCGCCAGCAGCGACCGGGCTCAACGCCTCATGCGCCCCGTGCTCGACGCCATGCAGACCACCCCCGCGTTTGTGTATCTGGTGCCTGTGGTGATGTTGTTTGGCATCGGCAACGTGCCAGGCGTGGTGGTGACCATCGTATTTGCACTGCCACCGCTCGTGCGCCTGACCAACCTGGGCATCCGCCAGGTACGCCCCGACCTGATCGAGGCCAGCCGGGCCTATGGCGCATCGCCGCTGCAGATGTTGATGAAGGTGCAGCTGCCGCTGGCCATGCCGTCCATCATGGCGGGCATCAACCAGGCGCTGATGCTGTCCCTGTCGATGGTGGTGATCGCTTCGATGATCGCCGTGGGTGGCCTGGGCCAGATGGTGCTGCGTGGCATTGGCCGCCTGGACATGGGCTTGGCCACCGTGGGCGGCCTGGGCATTGTGCTGCTGGCCATCACGCTGGACCGCATCACGCAGTCCATGGGCCAGCCGCGCCGCGGCGTGCGCCATTGGTGGCAAACCGGCCCTGCCGGGCTGGTCTGGCGCCTCACGCAACGGCGGTCGGCGAAGGCCTCGCCCGCTGCCGCCCCTCTCGCTGCCGAGACCAGCACTGCAGCACGCCCCGCACCCACACAGTCCGAGCCCCCCACGGGCCTGGCAGGCGCAGGCCATTGAGCGCCGTAGCGCAACGCCCATTCATTCATTCAGTTTTTGCAACCAAGGAGAAAAATCCATGACCTGGACAAACCACCGCTTCACCACCACCACCGTTGCCCGCAGCCTGCTCGCAACCGGTTTTGTGGCCATGGGCCTGGCCGGCGCAGCGCACGCCAAAGACCTTCCCGGTAAAGGCATCAGCGTGCAGCCACTGCAAAGCTCGATTGCGGAAGAAACGTTTCAAACCCTGCTCGTGAGCCGCGGCCTCGAAAAACTGGGCTACACCGTGCAACCGATCAAGGAGATCGAGTACGCCACCGCCCACGTAGCCATTGGCAATGGCGACGCCACATTCATGGCCGACCACTGGGACCCATTGCACGCCGACTTCTACAAAAACGCAGGCGGTGACGCCAAGCTGTCGCGCACGGGCACGTATTCGCAAAATGCCGCGCAGGGCTACCTGATCGACAAGAAGACCGCCGACAAATACAAGATCACCCACATCAACCAGCTCACCGACCCCAAGCTCGCCAAGCTGTTTGACACCAATGGCGACGGCAAGGCCGACCTGACGGGCTGCAACCCCGGCTGGGGCTGCGAAGCGGTGATCGAGCACCAGCTCAAGGCTTTCAAACTCAGCGACACGGTGAGCCACCAGCAAGGCAGCTACTCGGCATTGATTGCCGACACCATCGCCCGCTACAAACAAGGCCAGCCGATCCTGTACTACACCTGGACCCCCTACTGGGTGAGCGGCGTGCTGCAGCCCGGCAAGGACGTGGTGTGGCTGCAGGTGCCACACTCGTCGCTGCCCGGTGAACAAGCCAAGCTGGACACCACGCTGCCCGACGGCAAAAACTACGGTTTTGTGCTGAACAACCAGCGCATCGTGGCCAACAAGCAGTTTGTCGAAAAGAACCCCGCTGCGGCCAAACTGTTTGAGCTGATGGAACTGCCCGTGGGTGACATCAACGCCCAGAACCTGGCCATGAAAAACGGCCAGAACAAACCCGCCGACATTGCCCGCCACACCGACGGCTGGATCAAGGGGCACCAAAAGACGTTTGACGGCTGGATCAGCCAGGCACTCGCTGCCGCCAAATAAGCGTCCCACACGCTCCCCTGTTGCGCCGCAGTGCGCATCAGCAGGCCTGCACACCGTCCTGATGGTGTGCAGGCTTTTTTTTGGTCGGGTGGAGCGGGGGGCATCCCGTCGACCCATGCCAACAAGAAATTCAGGCCAAAACGGTCAGTAGCGCTTGATGCGAAAGCGCTATCAGCTATCAAAAAATGAGTAACCCCGTGGCAAACCGGCCATCTCGGTGCTCCCCAATTCCTCCGAATTCGCGCGGCACAGTGCAGGCGGCTCCCACCGCACGGAGTTGCCATGCAACACCCCGCCCCCTTCTCCACCAGCGCGACGCAGCCACCACCCCCATCACCAACCACCGAAAGCACCGCCTGCCTCCATGAAACACCATCGCCCCCTGCTCAGCTACATCGCCATGGCCGTGTTGGCCACCGCTGCAGCCGCCGCCGCGCCTGCGTTTTCACAACCCCGGGACCAAAACGCCCCGCCAGCACCGCCCCCAGAGGCCTATGCCGCCTGCAAAGACAAAACTGAAGGTGCCAGCGTGACGCTGACCATGCCCGACGGCAAGTCATTCGCGGGCACCTGCCGCACAATGGACGGCTCCCTGGTTGCCATGCCCGCAGGGGGGCCTGGCGGCGCAGGTAGCCAGCCCCCTGCCCGCTGATCCTTCGCTCCGTCCATGCCCCATCGCCCCTCACTGCCACGGTTTCCCCGGCTGCCCCGCCTGACGCTGCACAGCAAAGCCTTCATCACGCTGGCCGCCTTGCTGGTGGCCTTGCTGCTGATCTTTGCGGGCTTCTCACGCCTGGGGCTGCAGCGCGGGCTGGGGCCCTATGTGGCAGAGATCGAGCTGGCCCGCATGGACTGGCTGGCCGAGCGCCTGCAAGCCCATTACACACAGGCCGGTGGATGGGACAGCCTGCGCAACCAGCCCCAGCTGTGGGCCCGGCTCAGCCACCCAGCGTCTTTTTTGCGCAGGCCGGACCTGCCGAATACCCCTGCAGACGGGGCACCGTCCGCCGGCGCCTCCTCCTCCGGCAATGAAGGCAGCGACCTGAACGAGGCCCTGCCCTCCGTGCCGCCTGCGCCGTTTGACCCCGTCGTGGGCCTGCTACCCGGTGGGGGGCCATTTCCCAACATGCCTGCTCCGCCAGGCCTGCAAGACCTGCCAAACATGGGTGCGCCCGGCAACAGCCCGTTTCCTCGCCTGCCGCGCCCTGCCGACGGCCTCTACCCACGCCTGGGCCTGCTGGACGCCCAAGAGCGACTGGTGGTGGGCGCAGGACCACAACCTGGCGGCGCCCGCCTGCTACTGCGCGACCGCAATGGCCAGACCATTGGCCGCCTGGTGCTCGCACCGCCGCAGGGCGTGCGCAGCGAGGCCGACCGCGCCTTTCTTGCGCAGCACCTGGGGTTCATGGTGTGGACCGGGCTGGCGGGTCTGGTGCTGGCCCTGCTGCTTTCGGGCTGGCTGGCCCGGCGCTGGCTGGCGCCGGTCGAGGCCCTGGCCAACGGCGCGCGTGGCATTGCTCAGGGCCATCTGCACACCCGAGTGGCCGTGCGGGGCCATGACGAGATGGCCGAACTGGCCCGCACCTTCAACACCATGGCCGAGCAGTTGGGCAGCGTAGAAGCATCGCGCCGCCAGTGGCTGGGCGATGTGGCGCACGAGCTGCGCACGCCGTTGGCCGCGATGCGCGCCGAGATCGAAGCCGTCAACGACGGGATCAGGGCGTTTGACGACAAGACCGCCTTGCGCCTGCACCGGCAGGTGATGCGGCTGATCCAATTGGTGGCAGACCTGCGCGCCAGTCTGGATGCCGACGGCACCAGCACCCCATCGGCCCACGTGCCGGTGCATCCGCTGTCACTGCTGGCCGAAGCGCTGGCAAGCATGCGCCCCCGCCTGGCGCAAGCGGGCATCGACGTGAACACGGCAGGGATGGACGCCCTGGCCGCGCAGTCCCCCGCGCCGCTGGTGCAGGGTGACGCACAACAACTGCACCAGGTGTTCATGAACCTGCTGGAAAACAGCCTGCGCTACACCGACGCGGGCGGGCAGTTGCAGATCACTGCGCGCGAGGCCAGCGATGCCCGCGGTGCAGCGCAATGGCAGGTGTTGCTGGACGACAGTGCACCTGGCGTTTCGGCCCCGGAGCTGCCGCGCATTTTTGAACGCCTGTACCGCGCCGAGACCTCGCGCAACCGCGACCACGGCGGCTCGGGCCTCGGCCTGGCCATCTGCCGCGCCATCGTGCTGGCCCATGGCGGCACGCTGATGGCCGATCCATCCCCCCTGGGCGGCGTGCGGATCACGCTCAGCCTGCCCCTTCTCGATAACACAGCACCATGAGCCACCGCATCCTTGTCATCGAAGACGAACTCGACATCGCCACCATCGTGGTGGACTACCTGCGCCATGCCGGCTATACGGTCGAGCACCAGGCCACCGGCACTGCTGGGCTGGCCAGCATGCTGACCACGCCCCCCGACCTCACGCTGCTGGACATCATGCTGCCCGGCCTGGACGGCCTTGAGATCCTGCGCCAGGCGCGGCGCCACACCCAGCACCCCATCATCATGCTGACCGCACGTGTCGAAGAGGTGGACCGCCTCATCGGCCTGGAGCTGGGCGCGGACGACTACATCTGCAAACCCTTCTCCCCCCGCGAGGTGGTGGCCCGCACCAAGGCAGTGCTGCGCCGCACCGCTGCGGCCGACCCCGACCCGGCAACAGCCACCACCCACGTCAACGCACTGACGCTGCACGAATCGCAGTGGCAGGCCACGCTGCACGGCATGCCCCTGGGCCTCACGCGGCGCGAATACCGCCTGCTGCAGGTGCTGGCCCGCCAGCGCGGGCGCATCTTCTCGCGCGCACAGCTGCTCGATCAGGCTTACGACGACACCCTGGACGTGAACGAGCGCGCCATCGACAGCCATATCAAAAACCTGCGCAAGAAACTCAAAGCCGCAAGCGGCGACGGCGTGGACTGGATCCGATCGGTCTACGGCGTCGGTTTTGCGCTAGACCCCACACTGCCAGACTGAGCCATCCGCATCCCTATGGCCACCCATTTTGCTACTATTTTTATAGCCTATAGCGCTTTACCAATAAGCGCTAGCGCCTGTTTTTACTTCAATTTATCGCTCATAGACTGGCAGAACCGGGCGGTGTCTCACCGCTGCGTACGCAACCCACCTACACCACCCGCGTCGTACTGCGTTTGTGATCAGGGCCACCCAAATCGGCCCTTCCCACCGCACCATGCCTCGATCGCTCCGTTCGCCTTGCCCAATCGCACCACCGCCTGATCCGTCGGCCGCCTCCAGAGCCCCCGCTCCAAAGCCTAAGCCGTTGCCAGGCGGGTTGCTGTACGTCAGCCCCACGCTGCCCGGTCTCACCCGCGTGCGTGCCGGCGGCGACAAGAAGTTTCGCTACCGCCACCCCGATGGCCTGTGGGTCACAGACGCCGAGGAGGTGGCTCGCATCAATGGCCTGGCGATTCCGCCCGCGTACACCGACGTGTGGATTTGCCCGCTGCCCAACGGCCATCTGCAGGCCACAGGTTTGGACGCACGCGGACGGCGGCAGTATCGCTACCACCCCCAGTGGCGCCAGCAGCGCGACCAGGGAAAGTTCGAACACATGCAGGCCTTTGGCCGTGCGCTGCCGCGTATCCGCACGCGCGTTGCGCGCGACCTGGCCGCGCACCGCAACGGCCAGCCGCTGACCCGCACGCTGGTGCTGGCCACGCTCGTACGCCTGCTGGACACCACCTATCTGCGCGTGGGCAACGAGGAATACGCCAGCAGCAACCGCTCCTACGGACTGACCACACTGCGAACCCGCCACGCACACCTGAAGGGCAGCACGCTCCAACTGCGCTTCCGTGGAAAAAGTGGTGTGCAGCAGGAGGCGGAACTGAGCGACCCGCGCGTGGCCCGCGTCGTGCGCCGCTGCCAGCAGTTGCCGGGGCAGGAGCTGTTCCAGTACCTGGACGAAAACGGTGAACTCCGAACGGTGGGGTCGAGCGACGTGAACGACTACCTGCGCGACATCACGCACACGGGTGCAGCCGAAGGCGAACACTTCACCGCCAAGGACTTCCGAACCTGGCATGGCACCACACAGGCCCTGGAACTGACGCGATTGGCCTGTACCCCACACATACCCACCAAGGCCCATGACGCAGCTAGCCGCTACAGCGCCAAAGCCATCCTGACCGAAGTGGCTCGCCAGCTGGGGAACACGCCCGCAGTGTGTAAAAAATCGTACGTGCACCCCGCCGTGTTGGAGCTGGGCGCTCGCCTGGCTTCCGACCAGGGCCCCGACATGCAAAGCGTGTGGCAACGCATTGGCGGCAAGGCGGCACCACGGGGACTCAGCGCTGCTGAGCGGCGCCTGCTGGCCTTCCTTGGCCCTTCCCGCCGGCGCCGGCAGCCCGCCACGGGTGGCGCACGCTCGCGCTGATCCACGGGCGCTTGGCCTCACGGGCATCGAAGAATGCCGACGCTGATGTCAGCCATTCCTGACTGTCTCGCTAAACGCCAGCGGGCATGCTGGACGTATCGGCAGGCGCCCGCCCGCCCCATGTCCTTCAGGAGATCCACCATGTCCACCAGCAGCCTTCTCGGTATCGGCCCCGACAACATACCCGCAGAGCACCGCTCCACGGGGATCTACAGCCTGGGCCCCAGCGATGCGTCCGACTCTGGCAGCGATAGCGCTGGCGCGTACAGCAACGACAGCGATACCGACCGCTCTGGCACGGGCGAGCGAAGCAGCGTAGATCCGACGCCCGCGCCAGGGAATGCCGACATCCTTCCAGACCATGTGGAGCAGCTGGCGGGTAACACCGATGATGCGCAGTTGCGCCGCCGGGGCGCCTTGAGTGCGGAGGGCTTGCCCCATGAGCTGCCGCAAAACCTTGACGAAAACCAGAACACGTAAGAGAGCGGCAACGAAGGGCCTGCTCCCTAGCACCGCTGGCGCCCGCCGGTGCGGCAGTTTGCGAGTGCACAGGCAAAAGCGCTGAGCCGTTCCGCACGGCCAAAGGGCTCGCGGCAAGGGCACCGCGCCGTGTACCTCTGAGGCCTCTTGCTATCCGCAGCGCACGCTTTGCGCTCGACCGGTCGAGAGGGACCTATCGCCCAACCATGTTGGCAGGCACCACCCATTGGTCAAATTGCTCGCCCGTCACATAACCTGACGCCACGGCCGCCTCGCGCAGGCTGCTGCCGTCCTTGTGGGCCTTTTTGGCGATGAATGCCGCCTTGTCGTAGCCGATGTGCGTGTTGAGCGCCGTCACCAGCATGAGCGAGCGGTCGACCAGCTCGGTGATGCGCTCGCGGTTGGGCTCAATGCCCACGGCGCAATGGTCATTGAAGCTCACCATGCCGTCAGCCAACAGGCGCACGCTCTGCAGGAAGTTGTGTGCCACCATCGGGCGGAACACGTTGAGCTCGAAGTTGCCCGAAGCGCCGCCGAAGTTGATGGCCACGTCGTTGCCGAACACCTGGGCGGCGAGCATGGTCACCGCCTCGCTCTGGGTGGGGTTGACCTTGCCGGGCATGATCGACGAGCCGGGTTCGTTCTCGGGGATGCTCAGTTCGCCGATGCCGCTGCGCGGGCCGCTGGCGAGCCAGCGCACGTCGTTGGCGATCTTCATCATGCTGGCCGCCAGGGTCTTCAAAGCGCCATGGGCAAACACCAGGCCGTCCACCGCGGCCAGGGCCTCGAACTTGTTGGGCGCCGTGACGAACGGCAGGCCCGTGAGGCGCGCCAACTCGGCGGCCGCCTGCTCTGCATAGCCCTTGGGGGCATTCAGGCCCGTGCCCACCGCCGTGCCGCCCAGGGCCAGCTCGTACAGGTGAGGCAACGCAGCGCGCACGTGGCGCTCGCCATGGTCAAGCTGGGCCACGTAGCCCGAAAACTCCTGGCCCAGCGTGAGGGGAGTAGCGTCCTGAAGGTGGGTGCGGCCAATCTTCACGATGCCGTCGAAATCCTGGGCCTTCTGGTGCAGCGTGGTGCGCAGCTTGGCAAGGGCTGGCAGCAGCTTGTGGGTGAGGGCTTCGACAGCGGCCACGTGCATGGCGGTGGGGAACACGTCGTTGCTCGATTGGCTGCGGTTCACGTCGTCGTTGGGGTGCACGAGGCGACCTTCGCCACGCTCACCCCCCAAAATTTCGCTGGCACGGTTGGCCAGCACCTCGTTGACATTCATGTTGGTCTGCGTGCCCGAGCCGGTCTGCCACACCACCAGCGGGAACTCACCGGGGTGCTTGCCAGCGATCACCTCGTCGGCGGCGGCCACGATGGCATCGGTCTTCTGTCCATCCTGCAGGCCCAGCCCATGGTTGACGACGGCCGAGGCGCGCTTGACCTGGGCGAGCGCCTTGATGATCTCGCGCGGCTGCTGCTCGCCAGAGATGTCAAAGTTCTGTAGTGATCGCTGCGTCTGTGCGCCCCAGAGCCTGTCGGCAGGAACCTCAATGGGGCCAAAAGTATCGCGCTCGGTGCGGGTGGTCATATCAGTCCTATCTCCGTGGTCAACAAAAAACATGGGCCGAAGCAAGCGGCCCGTTTGAGCAGCTTGCTTCGGCTGAATCGCCTATGTCCGCCCAGCATATCAATAGCGGTGGTCTGACGGCTCTTTGCGGGAGTGCTGTGCGCAGGGATCACTCCGGCATTGCATGCAGCGCAGGCGTGCCTGTGCAACTCAGGAGGGCACAGGGCGCCAATGCCTCGGCACACATCATGGCGGCCAGCCAGCGAGGCTGTGGGGCCACCCGCTTGTGCAATGCATCCAATAGCCAAGCTCATTGGTTGAGTGGGTGAATCATGGACTACAGGAATTGCAGAAACAGATGACACGAGCGGCGTGCACGCCATCGTAAGAATGCACTTTCACTTCACCGAGGACCACCTGATGCTGACCCCCACACGCCCCAAACCCGAGGTCGAACAGGCCGAACGCAAGATCGGTGCAATCCTTGGCGAGCTGGAAGATCAGACCAACTCGGATGTGAAAAGCATCGCGCTGGAGGATGTGGTGGAAACGGATCGAGAAAGTGGCAATCCTGCTGTCCACCAAGCCGTGGACATCCGCGTTCAGCCCCGTGCGCAACGCAAATGGATCAAATAGCACAGTGAATGCAAAAACACGTCTGGCTGTCGGCTTCGCCAGAGAACCCGGATTGAGGTGAGTCAGGTCGTTTGTGGGGTGACAAGAACTGAGAAGTGCGCTGATTGGGCGCCTGCCTGGGTAGGCACATCCTTGGGTTTGAGCCTGCGCAACACGGCCTCAGCGGGGTGAAAGGCATGGCGGCGATAATTGATGCTGTCAGTTTTTTCCTTGAAACACACCCCACCATGACCACGACCATCCGGTACAACGACCTCGTCGAGTCCGTAGCTGCGGCGCTGCAGTACATCTCTTACTACCATCCCACCGACTACATCGCTCACCTGGCCCGCGCCTATGAGCGCGAACAAAGCCCGGCAGCCAAGGACGCGATCGCGCAGATCCTGACCAACAGCAAGATGAGCGCCACGGGCCAGCGCCCCATCTGCCAGGACACGGGCATTGTCAACGTGTTCCTGAAAGTGGGCATGGACGTGCGCTGGGAAGGCTTTGAGGCCGACAGCGCCGGCAAGCCCTGCAGCCTGGACGACGCTATCAACGAAGGCGTGCGTCGCGGCTACAACCACCCTGACAACACGCTGCGCGCCAGCGTGGTGGCCGACCCGCAGTTCGATCGCAAGAACACCAAGGACAACACCCCCGCCGTGATCTTCACCGAGATCGTGCCGGGCAATACGGTGGACATCACCGTGGCAGCCAAGGGCGGTGGCTCCGAGAACAAGTCCAAGATGTACATGCTCAACCCCGGCGACAACGTGGTGGACTGGGTGCTCAAGACCGTGCCCACCATGGGCGCTGGCTGGTGCCCGCCGGGCATGCTGGGCATCGGTATTGGCGGCACGGCTGAAAAAGCCGTGCTCATGGCCAAGGAAAGCCTGATGGACGACCTGGACATGTACGAACTGCAGGCCAAGGCCGAAGCCGCCAAGACCGGCGGCCCCGCCCTCGACAAGGTCGAAGCGCTGCGGCTGGAGCTGTTCGATAAGGTTAACGCCCTGGGCATCGGCGCCCAAGGCCTGGGTGGCCTGACCACGGTGCTCGACGTCAAGATCAAGATGTACCCCACGCACGCGGCCAGCAAGCCGATTGCGATGATCCCCAACTGCGCCGCCACGCGCCACGCACATTTCGTGATGGATGGCTCAGGCCCCGTGTACCTCACGCCCCCGAGCCTGGACCTGTGGCCCAACGTGAACTGGGCGCCCGACTACAACAAGAGCAAGAAGGTGAACCTCGACACGCTGACCAAAGAAGAAGTGGCCAGCTGGAAGCCCGGTGACACCCTTCTGCTCAACGGCAAGATGCTGACCGGCCGCGACGCTGCTCACAAGCGCATCCAGGACATGCTGGCCAAGGGCGAGAAGCTGCCTGTGGACTTCACCAACCGCATCATTTACTACGTGGGCCCCGTGGACCCCGTCAAGAACGAAGCCGTGGGCCCTGCAGGTCCCACCACGGCCACGCGCATGGACGGCTTCACCGAAATGATGCTGGCCCAGACCGGCCTGATCGCCATGGTGGGCAAGGCCGAACGTGGCCCGGTCGCCATCGAAGCCATCAAGAAGCACCAGAGCGCCTACCTCATGGCCGTGGGCGGCGCCGCCTACCTGGTCTCCAAGGCCATCAAGACCGCCAAGGTCGTGGGCTTTGCCGACCTGGGCATGGAAGCCATCTATGAATTTGACGTGGTGGACATGCCTGTGACCGTGGCCGTGGATGCTGGTGGCACCAGTGCCCACATCACCGGTCCCGCCGAATGGCAAAAGCGCATTGCCACGGGCGAGTTCAAGGGCATTGGCGTAGCAGCGGCCGCCTGATTCGGCCAACCCGGAAACCGGCCAGGGCGATTGATAAATGCAAACACGGGACGTGACGGTGATCCTTGATCACGCCGCGCCCCGTCGCCTCACACCCATCGCCCTTGGTCGACACCATCACCGCCGGTGAACACTTTGTCTCCCACGTCCACCCCTCCACGCAGTCATACGGCTGGTCCCATCCCCATGACCTCGGCACACCAGCACCAACCGATAGGCGTGTTT
>RCMZ01000234.1_pt1 | contig 34770 bp, 32 predicted proteins | sample 2041141 | NCBI WGS metagenome assembly RCMZ01 (sample SAMN09708263, study PRJNA481090) | Wastewater metagenome, whole genome shotgun sequencing project. | biome: sewage; isolation source: Davis station wastewater (DW) | place: Antarctica: Davis Station | collected 2010-03-01 | reverse complement strand
ATGCAGTACGCCGGCGAAATGAAGAAAGCCATGTTCTCGGTGCAGAACTTCCTGCTGCCAGACGTTGACGTGCTGCCGATGCACTGCGCCGCCAACGTTGGCGAAGACGGCGACACCACCTTGTTCTTCGGTCTGTCGGGCACCGGCAAAACCACCCTGTCGGCCGATGAAAGCCGTTACCTGATCGGTGACGACGAGCACGGCTGGGGGGTTGGCACCGTGTTCAACATCGAGGGCGGTTGCTACGCCAAGTGCATCGACCTGTCGGCCAAGAACGAGCCAGTGATCTGGAAAGCTATCCAGTTCGGCGCCGTATTGGAAAACGTGGTGCTCAACCCGATCACCCGTCTGCCCGACTACGCCGACGCCAGCCTGACCCAGAACAGCCGTGCAGCTTACCCGCTGGAGCTGATCGAGAAGCGCGTTGAGGCCAACCGTGCCGGCGAGCCGAATGCGGTGATCTTCCTAACCTGCGACCTGACCGGCGTGCTGCCACCAGTGTCGATCCTCAACAATGAGCAGGCGGCTTATCACTTCCTGTCCGGCTACACCGCGTTGGTTGGTTCGACCGAAATGGGTTCGGGCAGCGGCATCAAGTCGACCTTCTCCACCTGCTTCGGCGCGCCGTTCTTCCCGCGTCCGGCTGGCGAATACGCTGAGCTGCTGATCAAGCGCATCAAGGGCTTCGGCTCCAAGGTGTATCTGGTTAACACCGGCTGGACCGGTGGTGGCTACGGTGTTGGCAAGCGCTTCAACATCCCAACGACCCGTGCGGTAATTGCGGCGATCCAGAGTGGCGCGTTGATCGGTGCTGAAACCGAACACCTGCCGCTGATCAATCTGGACGTGCCAAAGGCCGTGCCGGGCGTAGAAACCAACCTGCTCAACCCACGCAATACTTGGGAAGACTCGGCGGCCTACGACGCAGCGGCTAAAGAACTGGCGACCAAGTTCGTTGAGAACTTCAAGAAGTTCGACGTGTCCGACGCCATCAAGAACGCCGGCCCGCAGTTGTAAGCCTTAGTGCCTTGAGTGAAAAAACCGCCTTCGGGCGGTTTTTTTATGTCGGCGTCTATCGCCGCTAGCTGATTTTTGACCTAACGGAGTGAGCACTGATGTTGGCTACCCTGTCCCGCGTATTTGGCTTTACCCAGCTGCGTCCCGGCCAGGAGCGGGTGGTCAATGCCGTATTGGCTGGCCGTTCGGCGGCGGCGATCTTTCCGACCGGTTCAGGCAAATCCCTGTGTTATCAGTTACCGGCGCTGCACTTGCCGCACCTGACGTTGGTGGTGTCGCCGCTGCTGGCGCTGATGCAGGATCAGCTGGCGTTTTTGCATGCCCATGGCATCAGCGCGGCAAGCATCGATTCGGCGCAGAGCCGTGAGCAAGCGGCGGCAACCATGGCCAAAGCCAAGTCGGGCGAGCTGAAAATTCTGATGATCTCGGTTGAGCGTCTGAAGAACGAACGCTTTCGCAACTTCATTAGTCAGGTGCCGATCTCCTTGCTGGTGGTCGATGAGGCGCACTGCATTTCTGAATGGGGCCACAATTTCCGCCCGGATTACCTCAAGCTGCCCGACTACCAGCGCCAGTTCGCCATCCCGCAAGTGTTGCTGCTGACCGCCACGGCCACCCCGCCGGTGATTGCCGATATGCAGCGTAAGTTTGCGATTGCCGCCGACGATGTCGTCACCACGGGTTTCTACCGCGCCAACCTCAACCTGCTGGTTGAGCCGGTGGCCGGGCGCGACAAGCAGCGCCGTTTGGTTGAATGGTTGGGCGCCAAGGCCGGCCAGCCGAGCATCGTCTACGTCACTCAGCAGAAGACCGCTGAGCAGGTGGCGGAGCAGCTTAATCAGCGTGGCATTGCCGCCAGCGCCTATCACGCTGGCATGCCGCATGATGCGCGTGAGTCGATTCAGCGCCAGTTTATGGGCGGGCAGATCAATTGCATCGTCGCCACCATCGCCTTCGGCATGGGCATCGACAAGGCCGACATCCGTAATGTAGTGCACTTTGATCTGCCCAAGTCGATCGAGAACTACAGCCAGGAAATCGGCCGCGCCGGGCGCGATGGCCAGCCGTCTGATTGCTTAGTGTTGGCCAATCGCGACAGCCTCAACGTGCTGGAGAACTTCGTCTATGGCGATACGCCGGAGCTGGCCGGCATTCGCTGCGTGCTCGATGAGCTGCTCAGCGCGGGTCAGAGCGGCGAGTGGGAGTTGATGCTTAATCAACTCTGCGAGCAGAGCAACATCCGTCAGCTGCCGCTGAAAACCCTGTTGGTGCAGTTGGAGCTGCGCGGCATCATCGCCCCACGCTATGCCTACTTTGCCGAATACCGGTTCAAATATCTGCTTGAGCCAGACGCTTTGCTGGACAAGTTTGAGAGCGAGCGTCGGCAGTTCGTCGAAGCCATTATTGCTACGTCGGCGCGGGCTCGAACCTGGTGCACGGTAGATTTCGACAGCCTCTACCGCCAGCACCAAGCCGAGCGTGGGCGGGTGGTCAAGGCGCTGGACTGGTTCCAGGAGCGCGGTTGGATCGAGTTAGAAAGCAAGCAGATGACCGAGGTTTACGCCCTGCTCGACGCCAGCTTCGACCCGCAGCAATTGAGCGTCGAATTGCATGGTTATTTCCAACAGCAAGAAACCAGCGAGATCGCCCGCATTCACGCCATGCTCGACCTGTTCGCCAGCGACCAGTGCCTGAGCCAGCGCCTGGCGGCGTATTTTGGTGATGCTAAGGCGCCACAGCGCTGCGGTCATTGCTCGGTGTGCGGTGGTCAGATTGCACGTCTACCAGCACCGCCTGCTTTGGCAGCGCTGAGTGAGCACAGCCTGAGCGCACTGGGCAGCGCGCTTAGTCAGCGGCATGTGCAGTTTAATGGGCAGGCGCCGAGTGCCGAATGCATGACCCGATTTCTCTGCGGTATCAGCGTGCCGCTGCTGAGCAAGCTCAAGGCCCGTAGCCTAAGCGGTTTTGCGGCGCTGGAGAATTATCCGTATGCCGAGGTGCGCAACTGGGTGCAGTTACAGCTTTAGCGGCGCCTGAGTTAGCGCCACGGCTAACGCCCGCATCGTCTGCCGGGCGCCGTGGTGGCTGAAGATTAAACCGTGAAGTGCGCGACGCTGCCGCTTAAGGCACTGGCCATGCGGGTCAGCTCCTGACCGGCTTCATCGGTTTGCTGAGCACCCTGTAGAATTTGCAGCGATAGGTCGCGGATACCCATCAGGTTACGGTCAACTTCGCGTGACACCTGCGCCTGCTCTTCGGTGGCGCTGGCGATGACCAGCGTGCGCTGGTTAATTTCCGAGATTGATTGGGTGATTTCTTCCAGCGCCTCGCCAGCGGCTTTGGCCACGTTCATGGTGCTGTCGGCCAAGTTGTTACTGGTTTGCATGGCGCTGACCGCGGACTCGGTGTCTTGGCGAATCTGCCCGATCATCTGTTCAATTTCTTGGGTGGACTGCTGAGTGCGATGGGCCAAAGCGCGGACTTCGTCGGCGACCACGGCAAACCCGCGGCCCGCCTCACCTGCCCGTGCGGCTTCAATAGCCGCATTCAATGCGAGCAAGTTGGTTTGGTCGGCAATCGAGCGAATCACATCCAGCACCGTACTGATGCCGTGCACGCGTACTGCCAACTGCTCAATGCGTTGCGAGGTATCAGTTACGCCGGTGGTGAGCGCGTCGATCGAATGCACGGTCTTCAGTACCTGCTCTAGACCCCGTTGGGCGGCATCTTCTGACTGGCGAGAGTACTGCGAGGCGCTGACCGCATTGCGCGCCACCTCATCGACAGCAGCGGTCATTTCATTGACGGCGGTAGCCGCCTGCTCAATTTCCGAGCTTTGCTGCTGCAGGGCTTGGGTGGTTTCCCGGCTAACGGCGCTCAACTCTTCCGATGACGAGGCGACCATGTTCACTGTTCCGGAAATACCGGAGATGACCTCACGCAGGTTTTTCTGCATGCCCTGCATGTCAGCCATCAAGCTGTCACGATCACCTGGCTGGACCTCAACACGGCTGGTCAAGTCGCCCTTGGCAATTTGCCTGACGGTTTGCGCGGCAGCATGCGGTTCGCCACCCAGCGGACGGATAACGCTGCGCGTCACCAGCACGGCAGCAATGGCCACCAGTACGATGCACACCAGCAAAATGCTCAGCATGTTGTTGCGCGTACTGGCATAGATTGACGTGGCATCGTTACCACGCTCGGCAAACACGTCGCTCTGTAGCGTCATCAGGGCGTCCAGCGCTTGATACACCTGCGCTTCTGCTGGCACCACTTGGCTGAGCAAGAGCTGATTGGCCTCCGCCATCTGGCCCTGTTGTACCAGCGCTAAAACGCTAGTGAAGGCACTGACATACGCCTGCCGTTGGGTTTTCAGCTGCTGAAATAGTGCCTGGCCCTTGGGTAAGTACATTAAGGGCTCAAGTGCGTCTAACGCTTGGGTGATGCGCTGCTTAGTGACATTAATACGCTCGCGCGCGGCGCTGTCGTCTTTGTTCAGCAACAGGTCGCGGGTGTTGCGCGCATTGTCGCGCACCCCGGTGGCGATCAGCATGATGGGCGAAACCTTGGGCCAATCCTGCGCAACGATGGTGGTGGCCTGATCGCGTAGGGTTGCCAAGTTGCTCAGGCTATAGATGGCCAGCAACAGTAACAGCAGCGGTGCAATGCTAAAGCCCAGCGTCATACGCCGAGCCATGCTCAAGTTCGCGTTCATCAATTTTGTCCTTAGATCACAGGCCATTGTGTGGCCTTGTAAACATAGCTTATGGCTAACAGGTACAACGTCGGCGGTAGCCGATAGTTATGCCGTTGGTCCGCGCACGCGCAACTGCCATTGCAGGTTTTGTCGCTTAAACATTGTGAGCCGGGCCAGCGCGATACTGCATGATACTCGCACCTAGGCTGAGGCGCGGCGTCATCGGCTTGGTAGATGATTTTGATCAAGATTCGCGCATGGTTTCGCGCCTGCCGGCCACCTACCATGGCGGCTGATTCTTTCTCATCATTCGGAGCCAGCATGCATATTGAAGAAGCCATCACCACTCGCCGCGCCATCAAAGGCTTTGACCCGGCCTTTGCCCTTAGTCGTGAACAAAAGGACGAGCTGCTGCAATTGGCGTTGTTCGCCCCGTCGGCATTCAACCTGCAACACGTACGCTTTGTTGAAGTGAGTGACCCAGCTCTGCGGGCGCAGATACGCGAGTCAGCTTGGGGGCAGGCGCAAGTGACCGAGGCCTCGATGCTGGTGGTGGTGTGTGCCCAGCTCGACAGCTGGAGCGCGAATGTCGGGCGCGTCTGGGAGGGCGCCCCGGCGGAGGTACAGAGCTATATGGCTGGCGCCATCGACAATTACTACCGCGACAAGCCCCAGGTGCAGCGCGATGAGGTGATGCGCAGCAGCGGCCTGATGGCGCAGACCTTGATGCTCGCCGCGCGTGGCAAAGGTTTGGACTCCTGCCCGATGGATGGCTTCGACTTCGATGCAGTGGGCAAGTTGATCAATCTGCCGGACAACCATGTGATCGCGCTAATGGTGGCCGTGGGCAAAAAGCTGGTCGACGCCAAGCCACGCATTGGCAAATTGCCCGTGAGTGAAGTGATTATTCGCGACCGCTTCTAAGCGGTGTATGCAGCCAGACAAGCCGCTTGTCTGGCTAGCGAATCAGCACGCCGAGCCAGCTCGCCAGCAAGGCGCTCAACACCCCGATGGTCAAGGGCTTGCGCAGTGCCGGATACCAGCGCGGCGCCAGCTCTAGCTTGACCGCACGTAAATCGGCCAGATACAGGCCAATAAAGCCACTGAACAGCAAGGCCAACGCCAACAGCGCAGGCACGCCATTGCTGATCGCCAACCAACCCAGCAAGGCCGGCAGCACCGACAACCCCAGCTGCAGGCGCGCCGCGTTGTCCTGCCGTTCGCGGGCCATGGCCAAGCCCCAGTGAATCGCACCCATAAAGGCCAGAATCACCGCGGCGTAGTGCAGCTGGGCGGTCAACACATCGGTGCGCCAGGCCGGCGGGGTGAGCCAAATGCCAATGGCGCCACTGATAAACGGAATCAGCCCGGCATAGCCGAGCAACAGGGCTAGACGCGGAGGTTGTGCGGCATCGAACGGGTGCATAGCAAATTCCCAGTAAGGCTGTTGAGTCAGCTTAACAGGGCTTAGGTGCCCTTGAGTGCCCGCCAGCCACGACTGGCGCCGCTGACGATGATCAACACCACGGCGCCGGCAATGATCCCGGCCAAACCATTAAGCAGCGGTGCGGTCAGTACGCTGAGTACAGCGCCAAGCATCGGCACGCTGGCGATGTTAGCGGCCAGTTGCTCGATTAGCTGATGGGCGGGCGGAATGCCGTGGGTGAGGATGCCACCGCCGACCATAAACATCGCGGCGGTGCCGATCACCGACAGGCTCTTCATCAGCCAAGGTGCGGCGCTCAGTAGCAGGTTGCCGAGACCGCGCAGCGCACTGGAGGTCTTGCGGCTGAGGTAAAGCCCGGCGTCGTCGAGTTTGACGATGCCGGCGACTAAGCCATACACGCCGATGGTCATGACTACGGCGATCAGCGCCAACACGCTCAACTGTTTAAGAAACGCCTCGCCAGCGACGGTGCCGAGGGTGATGACGATGATTTCCGCTGACAGAATAAAGTCGGTGCGGATCGCCCCGGCGACTTTGTCCTTCTCGAAAGCCCGCATATCAACCTGCGGGTCGCTCAGCGCGTGATGCCGCTCGTCGTGTGCAGCCGTATCGCTGGCCGCGCTGTGCAGGTACTTGTGCGCCAGTTTCTCGAAGCCCTCAAAGCATAAAAAGGCGCCGCCGAGCATCAATAGCGGGATCACCGCCCAGGGCGCAAAGGTGCCAATCAGCAGGGCGGCCGGCACCAGAATGAGCTTGTTCTTGAACGAACCCATGGCCACCGCCCAGACCACCGGTAGCTCGCGATTGGCACTTACGCCGGTGACCTGTTGGGCGTTGAGGGCCAGATCGTCACCGAGCACACCGGCGGTCTTTTTGGCCGCCACCTTGCTCATTAACGCCACGTCGTCGAGGACGCTGGCGATATCGTCGATCAGGGTAAACAGGCTGCTTGCGGCCATGGGACTGTTCCGGTTTCTTTGGTTGGGCGGCTGGTCGTTTGAGCATCAGCCGCTAAGTGTCGATCAATTGTCTGTGCTGGGCTCTGCGGCTTCAAGGCGCGCCAGACGCTCTTCTAAAGCGGCGATGCGCGCCTCCAGTTGCTCGTAACGGCTGTCTGGCTGGCTGTCGTGCCGCTCTGTCGGCCGCGCGCTGAGGGCGGCTTGCAGATCATCTGGGCTGCCGAGCAAGTGCATGTAGCGGTCTTCACGCTGGCCGCTTTGGCGCGGCAGCAGGCACGCTAGCTCGCGGCTGATCAGGCGTTCGAGTTGATGCTGCAGCTCGGCCACATCCTCGAAGTCGTGCATGCGCTGACTGCGGGTCAGTAGCTCGTTGAGGGTTTGCGGACCACGCAGCAACAAGAGGCCGAGCAGGATGACTTGAGCGTGTACCAGCTCCAGCTGTTTTTCTGTGCGCTGCTCCCAGCGGTCGGCACGGCTGCCCATCACCAGGCGCGATAAGCCACGACCTTCGAGGCTACGCAGGGCGTGACCAACTTCGCCGGGATTGAGGTTGAGCACCGGCTCGCGGCTGGTCTTCTGGTTACAGGCCAGGACTACGGCGTTGAGGGTTAGAGGATAGGTTTCCGGGGTGGTGGCCTGCTTTTCGATCAGGCAACCCAGCACGCGGGCTTCGATACTGGTCAGCGGCTCGGCACTCAGCGGGTTCTGGCTATTATTGGACTCGGGCAGGTCGCTCATGACGGCACTCTCAAAGGCAAAGGACAGCCGCTAGCCTACCTGAGTGAGCCGCGCTGAGCAGCGCCAATAGCTGTGTGGGTGTTGATGGTCGAGGTGTGCACTTTGCAGATGCCTGAGACGCATCGCCGTTAACGCGCGGGCAAAATAAGAAAACCGCCCGTAGGCGGTTTTTTGTGCGTGACTGCGGTGCAGATCAGGCGCGGGTATCGAGGTATGGCGTCGGTTTAACCGATTCAGCAGGTGGCCGTTGCGGGCCTGGGTTGTTGCTAATGTCCGGCAGACTTTTGCTGTTAGCGTTGTCGCGCAGTTGCAGTGCGGCTGACGTAGATCCAGAGGTGCTATCAACCTTGCCTTCGCTGGCAACCGCCAGGTAGGTGTCGATCTGCTTTTGCTGGCTATTGGCACTGTAAATTTGCGTGGCATACGTACGGCGGTCGGTCTGGGTTTGTTCCCGGCTGGCTTGGCTCTGTGTGACTCGATCACTGCCACGGTCAACGGCGCGGTTTACCTGTTCCGGGCTGCCCGGGGTTTCAGGTGCCTGCGCCGCTTGCCCGGCTTTTTTGATGATCTGGGTCGAGAGCGGCAAGCTGCTGGTGGATCCGCCTACCTGCATACAACTCCTCCTCTGCAGTACTCATGGCTTGATCTTAGGCTCGATTGCCATGTGCGGTTATACGCATTGGCGATAGCAGCTGCGTGCTTAGACGGCACTGCGTTAGGCTGGGTTTATCGCAGATAAAAGAGGTATTTAACCAGGCGCAAAAACCGAAAAAGCCCGGTGCAATGGCCGGGCCTTTCGCTGCTACTGCAGTTACTTAGTCGTCATGGTGTTTGTGCTTTTTATGCTTCTTGTTCTTTTTGTGTTTGTGGTGGTGATCATCGTCGTTATTGCTCCGGCTATGGCTGTTGTCGCCATACTCATTACCTAGGGCACCGCCGGCCGCGCCACCGACGCCTGCACCGATCAAGCCGCCAGTAGAGCCGCCGACCTTATTGCCGATCACTTGGCCGCCGGCTGCGCCAATGCCACCACCGATGGCGGCCTCGGTGCGATTGCGCTTGTCGGCACCCACGGCACTGCCAGCGGCACCGCCGACGCCAGCACCGATAACGGCACCTGTACTACCACCGATTTGTTCACCGACCACGGTTCCCAATACCCCACCGAGGGCGCCGCCGACGGCGGTTTCGGTGTTGTTACCGGCCAGCGCTAAACTCGCGCTGAGCGTCAGGGGCAGCAGTAGAAATGCAAACTTCATGACACAACTCTCATGGGTGGAAAGGCCCGCATGCTGGCCCTTGTACCGCCGCTAAGCAAGCCCGTTCAGCGGCGCCTGTTAGATCGGTCACGACCTACAGTTTTGCGCGGCGGGTGGCGGAACTCTCGGCCTCGGCATCGGTCGCAGCCAGTGTTGCGATCATTGCGTAGAGCTGGTGTGAACGCTGCAGCTTTTTAAGGCAGCAGGGCGCGGTAGTCGTCGACAGCGGCGAACTCTTGGCTGTCCTTGGCCGGCTGCCGGCTGTCGGGCTGGCGCACGGCCAGCAGGTGGGCAACGCCAAAGGTACGAGCGCTACGCAGGATTGGCAGGCTGTCGTCGATAAACAAGCTGCGCGCCGGGTCGAAACCAAAGTCGGCCTGCAAGGCCTGCCAGAACTGCTGGTCTTCCTTGGGGACGCCATAGTCGTGGGAGCTGATCAGGCGGTCGAAATAGGGCGCCAGCTCAATGCGCTCAAGCTTTAACGACAGCGAATCGCGATGGGCGTTGGTGATCAGCACCACACGCTTGCCGGCTGCGCGCAGCGCCGCCAAAAAGGTGTCGGCATCTGGGCGCAGGGCGATCAAGTGCGCCACTTCGCGCTTGAGTTCGCGCACCGAGAGGTTGAGTTCACGGCTCCAAAAATCGGTGCAATACCAGCTCAATTGGCCGGCATGCTGCTGGAACAGCGGCAGCAACTCGGCATCGGCCTGCTGGCGGCTGATGCCGTGCAATTCGGCGTAGCGCTGGGGCAGGTGTTCGAGCCAAAAGTGGTTGTCGAAATGCAGGTCGAGCAGAGTGCCGTCCATGTCGAGCAACACGGTGTCGATGGCATTCCAGGGCAGCGGGAGCATGGGCAATTCTCGTTGGGGCGCTGGGGCAAAAGTGTGCTCGGTCAGCGCGGCAGTATCGTCAGCGCGCTATGATAACGCGCCGGCCACGCCAAGGAGCTCCGTCATGCGCCAGAAACCCATCATCCTCGCCCGTGAGATTGTCGCGAGCAGCCGCCTGTTTAGCGTTGAGCAACTGCAGTTGCGTTTCGCCAATGGCGTTGAGCGCACCTACGAACGCTTGGCCAGCAAGGGTACGGGCTATGGCGCGGTGATGATCGTGGCAATGGCCGATGCGCGCCACGCGCTGCTGGTGGAGGAGTACTGCGCCGGCACCGACGACTACCAAATTTCCTTGCCCAAAGGCCTGATCGAGCCGGGCGAAGATGTGCTGGTGGCGGCCAATCGCGAGTTGATGGAAGAGGCCGGATTCGGCGCCCATCGGCTCGAGCTGCTGACCGAGCTGAGCCTGTCGCCGGGTTATATGAGCCAGAAGATTCAGGTGGTGCTGGCCCGCGATCTATATGTGCAAAGTCTGCCGGGCGACGAGCCCGAGTCGATGCGCGTTGAGTACGTTGACCTCGGCGAGCTGTCGAGCCTGGTGCAGCACCCACAATTTAGCGAGGGCCGGGCTTTGGCCGCTCTGTATCTGGTCCGCGACCTGCTGACCCAGCGAGGAGAATTCAGTTTATGAGCCATCAATATCTACCCGGCGTAATCGACCTAGTACGTCAAGCGGGCGCCGTCACGCTGCCGTTCTGGCGTTGCGACACAGCAGTGACCGCCAAGTCGGATGATTCACCAGTGACCGCCGCCGACTTAGCCGCCCACCATCTGCTGCTGGCGGGTTTAACGGCCTTGGCGCCGGAGATTCCCGTATTGTCCGAGGAGGCTGCCGACATCCCCTTGAGTGAGCGCGCGCAATGGACGCGCTGGTGGCTGGTCGATCCGCTGGATGGCACCAAGGAATTTATCGCCGGCTCCGAAGAGTTCACCGTTAACGTCGCCCTGATCGAGCAAGGTCGGGTGGTGTTTGGCGTGGTGGGCATTCCCACCAGTGGCCGCTGTTATTTCGGCGGTGCGGGTTTGGGCGCGTTTCGCAGCGAGGCGCAGGGCGAGGCTGAGCCGGTGTCTGTGCGCATCGCACCCAGCGAGGCATTTGTCGTGGTGGCCAGTAAGCGCCACTCCAGCCCGGCGCAGGAGCGGCTGTTGGCCGGCCTGAGCGAGCAGTTCGGTGATTTGCAGATGGCTAACATCGGCAGCTCGCTGAAATTTTGCCTACTGGCCGACGGTAATGCCGATTGCTATCCGCGTCTGGCGCCAACCTCGCAATGGGATACGGCTGCTGCTCAGGGTGTGCTCGAAGGTGCGGGTGGTGAGGTACTTGATCTCAAGGGCCGGCCGCTGACCTACGAGGCACGTGAGAGTTTTCTCAATCCATCATTTCTGGCACTGCCACAGGCCGCCGCTTGGCGTGATCAATTGGTGCAGTTGGCTCGCGCGCTGGACTAATAGCCTGCGCGCGCAGGGCTTCGATCAGAACGCCAGCTTGTAGCCGATAAACACCAGCATGGTGGCTAGGCACGGCCGCAGGATTTGATCTGGAACGCGGCCGGACAGATGGCTGCCGAGGTAAATGCCCGGCAGCGAGCCCATCAGCAGATAACCGAGCAGGGCCCAGTCCATATTGCCCATGCCCGCATGGCCGAGACCTGCGACCAAGGTCAGCGGCACTGCGTGGGCAATCTCGGTGCCCACTAGGCGCTTGGTGGCCAAGAATGGATAGAGCAGAAACAATGCCACCGTACCCAGCGCGCCGGCACCAATCGAGGTCAGGGTGACCATGATGCCAAGCATGATGCCCGTTGCTACGGTCAGGGCGTTGAGCTTACGGCCGCTGAGATGATAGCGATCACCCGCATGTTTATTAGCAAACGCCTGCATCTGTTGTTTGAACAAAATGGCCAGAGCCGTGAGCAACAGCACAAAGCCCAACGACTGACGAATGATGGCGTTCATCGCCTGGGTGTCAGTGTGCAGAGTGCTTAATAGCCAAAGCGTTATGGCGGCAGCCGGGACGCTGCCAAGGGTCATCCAACCGGTGATAGACCAGTCGATGTTTTTGTTCTTTTGGTGAACGAAGATGCCACCCGATTTGGTGATCGCGGCATACAGTAAATCGGTGCCCACGGCCGTTGCTGGGTTGATACCGAACCACAACAGGATGGGGGTCATCAGCGAGCCGCCACCAACGCCGGTCATGCCAACAATAAAGCCGACCAGCAACCCTGCAATGATAAAACCCAGTACACCGACTTCCATTATTGCGTTCCCAAAGACCAGCGCCGGGCTTAAATAAGCTGGCGGGCCGGGATCATAACAATTTTATTTATAATTTTTTATACGAAAGAGTTTGATTGATATAACTGGAATTTTTAAGTGCGCCTTGCGCTACGGCCCGTCCGGCATGGGTTTGCCGGTTTGGTCGTGGCGGCGGGACTCACCTTAGCCGTGCGTCCCGCCAGTGCTTCAGTCGAGCATGTCGGCGAAGCGTGAGTCTTTTTTGAACACCAGCGGCTGGTTGAAGCCGGGAACCTGAATCTGTTCGGCGCTGATAGCGACGCCTTGGTCGTTGATGAGGTCGTGGCCGAAGTTGTAGATGATGTCGAGCTGGCCCTGTAGCGCTTGCTGGTCGTAGGCCTTAGCGGCGATGCGGGTCTGTTCGCGTTGCGCAACGTAGGCGATAAAGCGCTCAGCGCCATAGCGTTTACGCAGCATGCGCTCAACCACCTGCGGTGCCAGTACCACGCCGCTGGCGTTGTTGCCGCCAAAACCCTTGGAGTTGATAAAGCACACTTCCAGCGGTTGTTGCTGGCGCGCGACGTCTTCTTTGCAGATGCGCAGGTGTTGCTGGTGTACGTCATCGGCGACGCTATCGATAGTTTTGATGCCGGGAATAAGCTGGTATTTAAAACTCCCCAAGGCCGAGATCATCTGGTCGGCACTGGCGCTGGCTAGCGAGTGGCCGACATAGGCTTTGACCGCCGCTACTGGCCAGTCAGTGATGCCGAAGCTGGCAGCCACACGGTCCAGCAGCTCCGACTCGGTTACCCGGTTAGCGGGCGTGCTGGAGCCGTGAGCATGCACGAAGCTGCGCAGGCGTACGCCGTCTTCCCCGACCAGTTGTATGGCGCTAGCCACGGCCTTAGCCATGGTCAGATAGTTGCCAGGGCCGGGGGCGGATATGGATTTCTTGAAGCCATCGGCGTTGATAAACACATCTGGCACCGCACCGTGAATATCGGCGCCCAACTCCAGAGCCAGCTCATCGTCCATCAGCACCACAAACTGGCTGGACTCGGCCAAAGTGAAGCCGCAGTTCTGCCCGAACGGGCGGCTGGCGCGGCGAAAATCTACCGCGTCCTGACCTTCGATCTGTTGCAGACCCGCCTCCGTGGCTAGGGCGCCCATAGCGCCGTAACCGTCGAGGCACTCTTGGGTGATTGGTGCTTCGCTGTTACCAACGATGACTACACGAGCCTTGCCCGCGCTGATCATGTCGGTGGCTTTTTGTAGGTTGTAGAGAAAGCTCGCGCAGGCGCCGGTGATGCTGCCGGTGCTGCCGACACTACCGAGCACATAGGCGTTGATAAAGTCCGCCGGCATGCTGTTGAGGCCCAAGGCCAGCTGTTTGGCGGTAACCCGGCCACCCTTCAAGCGTGCCTGCATCAGCCCGCCGAAGCCGTTTTCGTCCAGCTGGCTCATGATGCTGCTGGCATATACCGCGATTTCGTCGGGCGCTACGTGGGCAACGATTGTTTCCCATGGCAGACCAATTGAGCGCAGCGCATCGGTGGCCGCGACGATAGTCATTTGTAGCCCGCGCGGATGAAAGCGTGAGGCATATAACTCGCCCGGCTCGAAGCCGGTTGGCAGTTGGCCGGCGGATTTCACCGGCAGGTTGCGGTAGCTGTCGACCTTGATGTCGCAACCGTCATACAGGGTGACCTGCACGTCGTTGTCGTTCAGTGCTTCTACTGTCCAGTCGCTGGGTAACGGCTCGGGCAGTTGTTTGCGCAGGGTGATAAAGCTCAGTGGCTTGCCGGCCGGACCCGTGACGGTGAGGTTTTTCTGCCAAGGCGCGGCATCCACATCCAGATGGGTTTTCTCGATTCGACGCACCAGCGTGGAGGCCAGAATCTGTGCGCCAAAGCGTGCTTCCAGTTCGGCCAGCGACAGGCTTGTGCCGTCATGGCTGTGGTATTGGCCATCGCTCCAAGTCACTAGCTTCATCAGCACGGCTAGGCCGGCGAGGGTTTCCTGACGGCTCAGTTGGTCCATTGACTCAATGACAGTGCGCCGAAAGCCGTGGTGGGCAGAGCTGCGACCGGCAGCGTTATAGCCACCAAAACCAACGATCACCGGTAAACGAGACATCACGCAAAGACTCCTGAAAATGGCCGGGCAGGTGCAGGCTGCGTGAGGCTCCTGGCAACGCAGCAGCGTCGCGGCAGGCGGGAATTGGTCCGCGAGCATCACCAGCCATCAAGCACCCAGAGGCGGTGGCTCAATCTGATTCGTGCGTAGCTGACGCGGGGGCTGACCGTAGAGTCACGCTTTCAGCCAAGTAATGGCCTGCCGGTAGCGGTGTGAGGCGCGAGGCTAATGCTGTTTAGTCGCTATTGGTTTGAGCGCCGCAGAGGCTGCATCACCCGTGCCTCTGTTTACTCAGTCAAGCTAGATGGCGGCTACGTGAGACTGGTTGCTAGGGTGGTTTTTGCGCTGTTGGATAACATTCAAGCCCGCCCAAGGTGCTAGTCAGGCTTGAATGATAAAGCGCAGCCGGGTTAGCGGTAGCTAATACCGCTAATGTCGGTGCTGATGCGGGTGCCCGCGGTGCCCTGGACAATTGCCTCGATGTCCGGCAGCGAGCCGATCACCGCAACCTTGCCGGTGTTGCGCGCAAACTCGCAAGCGGCTTGCACTTTCGGGCCCATGGAGCCGGCGGCAAAGTCCAGTTTTTCCAATTCATCTGGATGCGCTTGGGCCACGGCTTTCTGTGTTGGCTTGCCCCAGTCGATATACACGGCGTTTACGTCGGTGGCGATGACCAGCAAATCAGCGTGCAGTTCGGTGGCCAAGAATGCCGAGCAGAGGTCTTTGTCGATTACCGCTTCGACACCCACCAACTTGCCGTCTTGATACATGGTTGGAATGCCGCCACCGCCCGCCGCGATAACGATGGTGCCTTTTTCCAGCAGCCATTTAATCGGGCGAATTTCGAAGATGCGCTTAGGCCGTGGGCTGGCCACCACGCGGCGGAACTTGTCGCCATCTGGGGCGATGGTCCAGCCCTTTTCAGCCGCCAGTTGCTCGGCTTCGGCTTTTGGGTAAACCGGGCCGATTGGCTTAGTCATGTGCTGAAAAGCCGGGTCGGCGGGATCAACTTCGACCTGGGTGAGCAGGGTGGCAAATGGCACCTCTACCGGCAGCAGATTGCCCAGCTCCTGTTCGATCATGTAACCGATCATGCCTTCGGTCTCGGCCCCAAGTACGTCCAGCGGGTAGGGGTTTTTGGCATCGTAAGCGTTGCCTTGCAAGGCCAGCAGACCTACTTGCGGACCGTTACCGTGGGCTACCACCAGCTCATGACCGGTGGCGATCTTAGCGATCTGCTCACAGGCAACGCGCACGTTGTCGCGCTGATTTTCGGCAGTCATGGCTTCGCCGCGACGTAACAGGGCGTTGCCGCCCAAAGCGATCACTAAACGCATATTGATCTCCTAAATAAAACGGGTGGAAAGCCGCTGCGCGACTGTCCACCCTGAGGTATTTCTATGGCAATCAGAGCCGGTTTTGGGTCTTTTGAGCTAGAGCCAGGCAAGGCGCAATTGGGCAAGGGCGCGCAGTTTACGAGCTGTAAATGAGCAGCTCGGGCCCAATTGCAACGCAGCATGGCCGACGATCAAGAGATCCAAGGCTGGTTCTTAGACGTTGCCGAGGGTGGCGACCATCACCGCTTTAATGGTGTGCATGCGGTTTTCCGCTTGGTCAAAGGCAATGCACGCCGGCGACTCAAACACTTCCTCTGTCACTTCAACGCCGTCGGCGAGGAACGGATATTGCGCGACCAGCTGCTTACCGACCTTGGTGTCGGTGTTGTGGAATGCCGGCAGACAGTGCATGAACTGGGTGCGTGGCGTGCCGCTGGCTTTCATCATCGCGCTGTTGACCTGGTACGGCAGCAGCAGCTTGATTCGGTCGCCCCAGGCTTCTACCGGCTCGCCCATCGATACCCACACGTCGGTATGGATAAAGTCGACACCCTTGACCGCTTCCTTTGGATCTTCAGTGAGGGTGATACGTGCGCCACTTTCGGCGGCGAAGGCTTTGCACTGTGCGACAAATTCGTCCAGCGGCCATAGCTCTTTCGGCGCGGCGATGCGCACGTCCATGCCCAGCTTGGCGCCAATTAGCAGCAGCGAGTTGCCCATGTTGTTGCGCGCGTCACCGAGGTAGGCGTAGCTGATGTCATGCAGCGACTTGTCGCTGTGCTCGCGCATGGTTAGCACGTCAGCGAGCATCTGGGTCGGGTGATATTCATCGGTCAGGCCGTTGAATACCGGAACGCCGGCGAACTTGGCCAGGTCTTCAACGATTTCTTGCTTGAAGCCACGGTATTCGATGGCGTCGTACATCCGCCCGAGTACGCGGGCGGTGTCTTTCATGGTTTCTTTGTGGCCGATCTGCGAAGAGTTCGGGTCGATATAGGTGACATTGGCGCCTTGGTCATAGGCGGCGACTTCGAAGGCGCAACGGGTGCGGGTCGAGGTTTTTTCGAAGATCAGCGCAATGTTTTTGCCTTTCAAATGCTGGGCTTCGGTGCCGCTGTACTTGGCGCGCTTGAGGTCGCGCGACAGGTCGAGAAGGAACATCAGCTCGCGCTTGGTGTGGTGCATCAAGCTGAGCAGGTTACGGTTGTGCATGTTAAAAGCCATGAAGAATTTCCTCTTGAGAAATAGGCTGAACGCGCCAGCACTGCTTAAGCTCTGGCGTAAACGGCGGCCTGGATAAGGCCGCCGTAGCAGGATTAATAGTCGACGGGATCGCGGATGATTGGGCAGGTCATACAGTGACCGCCGCCACGGCCGCGGCCTAGTTCGCCGGCGCTGATAGTGATGACTTCTACGCCTGCTTTGCGCAACAGCGTGTTGGTGTAGGTGTTGCGGTCATAACCGACAACGACACCAGGCGACAGGCAGACCACGTTGTTGCCGTCGTCCCACTGCTCGCGCTCGGCTTCATAGCTGTCACCGCCGGTTTGCACCACACGCAGTTTTTTCAGGTTGAGCGATTCGGCCACGACGTCGAGGAAGGATTTTGGCTCGCGGCGAATCTCCATGCCGCCAGGGCGGCTTTCATCCGGGCGAATGCTGAAGGCGACGATTTGATTGACCACCGACGGGAAGATCGTCACTAGGTCGCGGTCGCAGAAGCTGAACACGGTATCCAAGTGCATTGCTGCGCGTGACTTCGGTAGGCCCGCGACGATGACGCGTTGCACCGCACCATTTTGAAACAGCGACCGCGCCAGCTGGCCGATGGCTTGGTGCGAGGTACGTTCGCCCATGCCGATCAGCACTACGCCGTTGCCAATCGGCATCACGTCACCGCCCTCAAGGGTGGCGGAGCCGTGATCTTCGTCGGGATCGCCATACCAAACTTTGAAGTCAGCATTAACGAAGTCAGGGTGAAACTTGTAAATGGCCGTGGTCAGCAGGGTTTCCTGACGGCGTGCTGGCCAGTACATCGGGCTGAGCACCACGCCACCGTAGATCCAGCAGCTGTTGTCACGGGTGAATTGGGTGTTTGGCAGCGGTGGCAGGATAAAACTGGTCTCGCCAAGGAAGTCGCTGAACATCTTGGCCATGTCGCTGCCGCCATTGGCGCTGAGGTCTGCACCTGATACGCCGCCGATCAGGTATTCAGCCAGTTTGCGCGGCTCTTGGGCTTCCAGCCAGCTGCGCAGCTCTTGCGCCAGACCGATGCCGACTTGGTTGGCTGAGGTCTTGCGGTCGAGAATCCACTTCAAGGCCTCAGGACTCTGCACCACCTCGGTGAGCAGGTTGTGCATCTCGACCACTTCGATATTGCGGTCGCGCATTTTGGTGACGAAGTCAAAGTGGTCGCGCTTGGCTTGGTTAACCCAGATCACGTCGTCAAATAGCAGCTCGTCGCAGTTATTCGGCGTTAGGCGCAGGTGGGCCAAGCCAGGCGAGCAGACCATCACTTTATGCAGCGTTCCAACTTCAGAATGGACGCCAAGTTTCTGTTTAGACATTGTCGAACTCCTTCTCTCAGAGACTCAGGAAGCCGGTGTAAAGGCCGTAAGCAGCAATGCATGCGCCGATAACTACACCGAGGAAAATCAGTTTCTCCAGCCCGGTAAACACCTGCTGCCCCAGCTCACGCTTGGCTTTGGCAAACAGGATGGCGCCGGGGGCATACAACAGCGCCGATAGCAGCAAATACTGGATACCTGCGGCATACACCAGCCATACGGCATAGACGGTGGAGATCAGCGCAATCAACAAGTCCTTGTTACGTTGACCGGCATCGCCTTCGTAGGTCTCACCGCGCACTGCCAGCAACAAAGCGTAGGCGCTGGACCAGAAGTACGGCACCAGAATCATCGAGGTGGCCAGGTACAGCAGCTTCAGGTAAGTGGCGTCGTTGAACAGAGTGATGACCAGAAATAGCTGGATCAGGCCGTTGGACAGCCACAGGGCATTGACCGGGACCTTGTTAACGTTTTCTTTGCGCAGGAACGCCGGCATGGTGTGGTCGCTAGCGCTGGCAAACAGAATTTCGGCGCACAGCAAGGTCCACGACAACAGAGCTCCAGCCAGCGAAACGACTAAGCCGATGCTGATCAGCATGGCGCCCCATGGGCCAACTACATGCTCCAGTACCGAGGCCATCGATGGGTTTTTTAGGCCGGCCAGCTGGGCTTGCGCGAGGATGCCTTGGGACAGCAGGTTAACCAGCATCAATAGCAGTAGCACGGCGATAAAGCCGATTACCGTGGCTTTACCCACATCCGCGCGTGTTTCTGCGCGAGCGGAGAAGATGCTCGCACCCTCAATGCCGATAAACACCCAGACGGTGACCAGCATCATGTTGCGCACTTGGTCCATCACGCTGCCCAGCTCACTGTTGCCTTGGCCCCAAAAATCGCGGGTAAAAACATCCAGCTTGAAGGCAATGGCGGCGATGACGATGAACACCGCCAAGGGCACCATCTTGGCGATAGTGGTGAGGGTGTTGATGAAGGCGGCTTCATGGATGCCGCGCAGTACCAGAAAATGCAGGAGCCAGAGCACCACCGAGGCGCCAAGGATGGACGCTAGGTTGTTGCCTTCACCAAATACCGGGAAGAAATAGCCAAGGGTGGAAAACAGCAGGACCATGTAACTAACGTTGCCGATCCACGCGCTGATCCAGTAGCCCCAGGCCGAGGAGAAGCCCATGTAATCGCCAAAACCGGCCTTGGCATAGACATACACACCGCCGTCCAGTTGTGGCTTGCGATTGGCTAAGGTTTGGAACACGAAGGCCAGGGTCAGCATGCCGACTCCGGTGATCAACCAGCCGATCAGAGTCGCGCCGGCACTGGCGCTGGCCGCGATGTTTTGCGGCAGGGAGAAAATCCCGCCGCCGACCATCGAGCCGACTACTAGCGCAATTAATGCGCCTAATCTGAGTTTTTTCGCCGAGTCCGACATTGTCCATCTCCATTGATCAATCAGTCAGGTATTAGTAAGCGCTTGAAACTGGCGCCTGTTGTTGACTCACGTCAGTACTAGGCCTCAGACGCTTTTTGCCGCGGTGGTTGGCGTCTGTGTCCCTGTGCCGCTACTTAAAAGTAGTCGCAAATATGCGTTCTACCCCTGAGTCATGACAATTGCTGTTTCGCGGTTAGCCTGCGTACCGGGGTAATATGACGAATGTTGGCTGGCGTAGCGCCACTAGCGGTAGATGGCTAGTCACGGGCCGGGATTTTGATGATTTTTCAGGGAGATGCAGGGCATGAGTATTCTGGTTACCGGCGGCGCAGGGTTTATCGGGGCGAATTTTGTTCTGGATTGGCTGGTCCAATCGGACGAGCTGGTGATCAACCTAGACAAGCTGACCTATGCCGGTAACCTGGAAAACTTGGCCAGCCTAGCGGGTGATGCGCGGCATGTGTTCGTGCATGGCGACATTGGTGACAGCGCGCTGGTGGCGCGTTTGTTGGCCGAGCATCAGCCACGGGCGATTGTCAATTTTGCTGCTGAGTCGCATGTCGATCGCTCGATCCATGGTCCGGAAGACTTTATTGAGACTAATATCGTCGGCACCTTCCGTCTGTTGGAAGCCGTACGCGCTTACTGGAAGGGCCTTGCGCCTGCTGCGCAGCAGGCTTTTCGCTTTCTGCATGTGTCGACTGATGAGGTGTACGGCTCGCTGGGCAAAGATGAGCCGGCGTTTAACGAGCGCCATCAGTACGAGCCCAACAGCCCGTACTCGGCCAGCAAGGCTGCCAGCGACCACTTGGTACGTGCTTACCACCACACCTATGGGTTGCCGGTGCTGACGACCAACTGCTCGAACAACTACGGCCCGTACCACTTCCCGGAAAAACTGATTCCGCTGATGATCGTTAACGCTTTGGCCGGCAAGCCTCTGCCGGTGTACGGCGACGGCCAGCAAATTCGCGACTGGCTGTATGTAAAAGACCACTGCAGCGCTATCCGCCGCGTGTTGGAGGCGGGTGTGCTGGGTGAAACCTATAACGTCGGCGGCTGGAACGAGCAGCCTAACCTCGAAATCGTGCATACCGTTTGCGCTTTGCTCGACGAGTTGCGCCCGCGTGCCGATGGCCAGCCATATCAGCAGCAGATTGCCTACGTGACCGATCGCCCAGGCCATGATCGGCGTTACGCCATCGACGCCACCAAGCTGGCCGATGAGCTGGGCTGGAAGCCGGCGGAAACCTTTGATAGTGGCATCCGCAAGACCGTGCAGTGGTACTTAGATAATCAGCCTTGGGTCGCCAATATTCAGTCTGGCAGCTACCGCGAATGGGTGGAGAAGAACTACGCCGGGCGCAGTGCATGAAGATTTTGTTGCTGGGCAAAAACGGCCAAGTCGGCTGGGAGCTACAGCGCAGCTTGGCGCCGCTGGGCGAGGTGCTGGCGCTGGACTCAAAAAGCTACAACTACTGTGGCGATTTAAATGACCTCGATGGCTTGGCTGCGACGGTGCAGCGCTTCGCTCCAGATGTGATCGTCAATGCCGCCGCCTATACCGCTGTGGACAAGGCCGAAAGCGAGCCGGAGCAAGCTCGGCGGGTGAATGCCGAGGCGGTCGCCGTACTGGCTCGCGAGGCACAGTTACTGGGCAGCTTGCTGGTGCACTATTCCACCGACTATGTGTTTGCCGGTGACGGTCAGCAGCCTTGGTGCGAGGACGATACCGTCGCGCCGTTGAATCAGTACGGCGCCAGCAAACTAGCCGGCGAGCAGGCGATTCTGGCCAGCGGCTGTAGGCATCTGATTCTGCGCACCAGTTGGGTGTACGCCGCGCGCGGCACTAACTTTGCTAAAACCATGCTGCGTCTGGCCAGCGAGCGCGACAGCCTGAATGTAATCGACGATCAATTTGGCGCGCCGACGGGGGCTGAGCTGCTGGCTGATGTCAGTGCTCATGCCATCCGTGTCGTGCGCCAGCAACCGCAATTAGGTGGTCTGTATCACTTGGCGGCCGCGGGCGAGACCAGTTGGCATGCCTATGCCTGCTTTGTGCTCGAACAGGCCGCTGCTGCGGGCGTTAAACTTAAAGTGTCTGCCGCGCAAGTCGGCGCGATTGCCACGAGCGCTTACCCGACACCGGCTAAACGCCCGGCCAACTCGCGACTCAATACCCAGAAACTGCAACAAGCCTTTGCCCTGCAGCTGCCGCACTGGCAAGCAGGGGTGGCACGGATGCTCACCGAAGTTTTGGAGACAATTCAATGATTAAGCGTAAAGGCATCATTCTCGCCGGCGGTTCCGGCACCCGTTTGCACCCGGCCACCTTGGCGATCTCCAAGCAACTGCTGCCGGTGTACGACAAACCGATGATTTACTATCCGCTGACCACTCTGATGCTGGCGGGTATTCGCGACATTCTGATTATCTCCACGCCACAGGACACGCCGCGCTTCGAGCAGCTGCTGGGTGATGGTGCGCGCTGGGGGCTGAATATCAGTTACGCGGTGCAAGCCTCACCAGACGGTTTGGCCCAGGCCTTTTTGATTGGCGAGGACTTTATCGGCAACGATCTGTCGGCGCTGGTGCTAGGCGACAACATTTACCATGGCCATGACTTTAAGGACTTGCTGAGCAGCGCCATGACTCGTGAAGACGGTGGCAGCGTGTTTGCTTATCACGTGCAGGACCCCGAGCGTTATGGCGTGGTTGAGTTCGATGTTCAAGGCAAAGCCATTAGCCTGGAAGAGAAGCCGCTGCAGCCGAAGTCCAACTACGCCGTGACCGGCCTGTATTTCTATGACCGGCAGGTAGTGGACATCGCCAAGAGCATCAAACCGTCACCGCGTGGTGAGCTGGAAATCACCGACCTCAATCGTGTTTACCTTGAGCAAGGCAATCTTTCGGTGGAGATCATGGGCCGGGGTTATGCCTGGCTGGATACCGGTACCCATGAGTCGCTGTTGGATGCGAGTCAGTTCATTGCCACTCTGGAAAATCGTCAGGGTTTGAAGGTCGCCTGCCCGGAGGAAGTCGCCTTCCGCCAGCACTGGATCAACGCCGAGCAGCTGGAAGTTCTGGCTGCACCGCTGGCTAAGAACGGCTACGGCAAATATCTCCAGCGCTTGCTGGTGGAGACGGTGTTCTGATGAAAGCCACACGATTGGCCATTCCCGACGTGGTCCTGCTGCAACCGCAGGTGTTCGGCGATGAGCGCGGATTTTTCTACGAAAGCTTCAATCAGCAGCGCTTTGAGGCGGCGATTGGTCGCCGCGTAGCGTTTGTGCAGGACAACCATTCCTGCTCGGCCAAGGGCGTGCTGCGTGGCTTGCATTACCAAGTGCAGCAAGCGCAGGGCAAGTTGGTGCGGGTGGTGGCCGGCGAAGTGTTTGATGTGGCGGTGGATTTACGTGCCAGTTCACCGACCTTCGGTCAGTGGGTGGGCGAGCTATTGAGTGCCGAGAATAAACGTCAGCTGTGGGTGCCGGAAGGCTTCGCCCATGGCTTTCTGGTGTTGTCGGATAGCGCCGAATTTCTGTACAAAACTACCGATTACTATGCGCCGCAGCATGAGCGCTGCCTGCTGTGGAACGATACTCAAGTGGCCGTCGATTGGCCGCTGGCCCAGCTTGATGGCGTGGCGTTGCAGTTGTCAGGCAAGGATCAAGTCGGCCAGCAGCTGGCCCGCGCCGAGACCTATGCCTGACTGAGTGGTTATTTACCGCCATTGCTGAGCTGCCCCTATGACTGTGTCACGCTGTGCCGTCATCCTCGCTGTCTGTGTGCTCGGCCTCATCGTTTGCGCTGTGGCCGGCTGGGGCACGTTGGCCATTCTGTTTACGGTCGCTCAAGACAGTTTGCGCCTGGCTCTGGCAAGCGGTTTTGCCCTGTGTTCGCTGGTGGTCTTGGGTTGTCTGTTTTCGCGGCGGTGGCGCTGGCGAGCGCTGTTGGCGTATGTCATCCCGCTCGCGGCTCTGCTGCTCTGGTGGCAATCGCTGCAGCCCTCCAATGCGCGCGACTGGCAAGCCGATGTGGCGCTGCTGCCGTATGCCACTATCAGCGGTAATCAGGTGCGGGTGCACAACATCCGCAATTTTTCTTACCGCAGTGAATACGACTACCAGCCCGCCTATTACGACCAAGATTACGATTTAAGCCAGTTACAGGGCGTTGATCTGGTGAGCTCTTACTGGATGGGGCCGGCGATTGCCCATGTGTTTCTCAGCTTTGCCTTTGCTGACGGCAAACATCTGGCTGTCTCGATTGAGACGCGCAAGGAGAAGTCGGAGAGCTACTCCACCCTCAAGGGTTTCTTTCGCCAGTACGAGTTGTTCTACGTGGTGGCCGACGAGCGCGACGTGCTTAAACTGCGCACCAACTATCGGCAGGACCCGCCCGAGCAAACCTATCTATATCGCCTCAAGGGGTCGATTGAGAGTGGCCGCCGGTTATTCCTTGAATACATGCACAACATCAATGCACTCAAACAGCAGCCGCAGTTTTACAACAGCCTGACCACTAATTGCACAACCGCTATCTGGCTGACGATGCGCGATAATCCGCAGTCTGTGCCGTTCAGTTGGAAGATCTTGGCCAGTGGCTATTTGCCGGAATACCTCTACGAACAGGGCCTGCTGCACACCGATGGCCTGTCCTTTGCTGAGTTGCAGCGCCGGGCTTTGCTTAATCCGCGGGCCCAAGCGGTCGGTGATAGCGAGGATTTTTCCCGCTTGATTCGCTCACCGGTGTCCGCTCCTTGATGGCGGCTGCGCGCGGTATTGCTGGTGTTGTACTTGCCGGGCTTTTTTCATCTTTATTGCGGCTTTTGCCTAGGCAGGTTGCTCAGCAAAAGCCTGCGGCTAGGCCACATAATCGACTAGCGCCGGTTTATCTCAGGCATCCTGAACGTCTATTTCTACCTCGTGCGGCCGTTCTATTTAGCCGGCTGAGGTTGCAGGCGGGAGCGGTCGAGTGATTCTGTTTTTTGGTGACCCGCATTCGCGTTTCGAGCAGGTACTGCAGGCCGTCATGGCTCAACGGCCAGCGGCCATTGTGTTGCTGGGCGATATTCAAGCTCGGCAGCCGCTTGAGGTCGAGCTGGCCAGTATTCTAGAGATGACCGAGGTGTGGTTTATCCACGGTAATCACGACACCGACACAGACCTGTATTACGACAATTTATTTGGCTCGCAACTGGCCGACAGAAACCTGCATGGTCGGGTGGTAGAGATCGACGGCGTGCGGGTGGCAGGAGTCGGCGGAGTGTTTCGCGGGCAGGTGTGGATGCCGCCGCAGCCGTGGAATTACCTGACTCAGCAGGCGTTTGCGCAGCGTTGTGGTAAAGGCAATCTGTGGCGCGACGGGGTGCCGCGTAAGCATCGCAGCACCATCTTCCCCGGCGACTTAGCAGCGTTGTTCAGTGCCCAGGCAGATATTTTGGTGACCCATGAGGCGCCCAGCGCTCATCCCCATGGCTTCAGTGTGCTCGATGAGTTGGGCCAAAGCCTTGGCGTCAGTACGGTGTTCCATGGTCATCACCACGACCGGCTGGATTACCGCAGCCACCGTCAGCGCTTGGGGTTTGCCACCTTCGGTGTGGGTTTGCGCGGTGTGACTGACATGCATGGTTGCGTATTGCGGGCCGGCGAGCTGGACCAGCCCCGCTAGCCCGCAACTCTCACTATCAATGCTGTTTGGCCGGCTTGCGCTTGATAGTTTTTAGCAAGTCTTCAGGGCTGATAAAGCCCACCATGCTGGCGGCGCTGCCCGGTTGTGGCTGTTGCAGAATGTGGCCTTTCATCTTGCCGATGATGTGCATCTCGCAAGGCTTGCAGTCGAACTTCAGAGTCAGTACTTCGTCCTGATGGATCAACTGCATGTCCGCCACTTTGGTGCGCACGCCGGTCACGCCTTTGGCTTGCTTAGGGCACAGGTTGAAGGAGAAGCGCAGGCAGTGCTTGGTGATCATCACCGGCACTTCGCCGGTTTCCTCGTGGGCCTCGTAGGCCGCATCGATCAACTGCACGCCGAAGCGCTGATAGAAGGTGCGCGCTTTCTCGTTATAAACGTTGGCCAGAAAGGTCAGGTGCTCTTGTGGGTACACCGGCGGCGGCACGCTGACGGGCTTGCGCGCGCCAAGCGGATGCGCCGCCACCCGCGCCGCAGTCAGTGCCTCGATAGCCTCGCGGCGCAGCGCCTTGAGCTGCGAGTTGGGCACGAACAGCGCGTCTGGCGCGTCGATCTGTACATCGGTGACGTAGTAGATGGTGGTGCCCAGCTTGCTCAAGGTATCGGCCAACTGCGCGCGGGACTGCTCGGCATCTTTGGCCGCGCCGAATGGGCCGTTGAGGCTGACCTCGATGCATGTGCCTTCCTCGCTGGTGACGCTCAGGCTAAGTTTTGCCGCATCCAGTTTGGCCTGCCAGCTGACGGCTACGCGGCGCTCAGATGAGGTTTTTAACAGCGCCTGCTGCCAGTTGTGGTCAAGGTTACGGTTAAGCACATGCCCCGGACGCAGTTGCTTGAGCTCGACGGGCATCTCATTGGGCACCACGCGGTACTGCCACAGGTTGAAGCCGTCTTGTTCGAACTGCGCCAGCTGCTCAGCGGTATTAGCGCGCCAACCGACTACCTCGCGCTTGAACAACACATTGAGGCCGTCGCCATTATTCAATTGCGCGTGGGTTTGCACGGTAAGGTCGTGCTTACCAACGCTGAGTATCTCGCCCACCGGCAAGCCGACGAACTTGGGCGACTCGAACGCGCCGATGTCGATCTTGCGATCGGTGACAAAATAGTCAGTGCTGCCGCGGTGGAAGGTTTTTTCCGTGTCGGGGCTGAAAAAGTGCTCGGTGCGCCCGCTAGAGCTGCGCGCCAGCTCGGGGCGCTGGGTGAGAATGGCATCCAGCTCCTGACGATAATGCGCAGTGATGTTCTTCACGTAGCTCATGTCTTTGTAGCGGCCCTCAATCTTGAAGGAGCGCACGCCGGCATCGACCAGATGAATCAGGTTGGCGGTTTGGTTGTTGTCCTTCATCGACAGCAGGTGCTTGTCGTAGGCCACCACTCGGCCTTGGTCGTCCTTCAAGGTGTACGGCAGGCGGCACGCTTGGGAGCAGTCGCCACGGTTGGCGCTGCGCCCGTTTTGCGCATGGGAGATGTTGCATTGCCCGGAGAACGCCACACACAGTGCGCCATGGATAAAGAACTCAATGGCCGAGTCGACGCTTTCGCTGATCGCGCGAATCTCTTCGAGGTTCAGCTCGCGTGCCAGCACCAGCTGGGAAAAGCCGGCGCGCGCGAGGAACTTGGCTTTGTCTAACGTGCGGATATCGGTCTGGGTGCTGGCGTGCAGCTCAATCGGCGGGATGTCCATTTCCAGCACGCCCATGTCCTGCACGATCAGCGCATCTACACCCGCGTCATAGAGTTGGTGGATCAGCTGGCGAGCCGGCTCCACTTCATCATCATGCAAAATGGTGTTGATGGTGACGAACACCTTGGCATGGAACAGGCGGGCGAACTCCACCAAATTGGCAATGTCTGCCACGCTGTTGCTGGCGTTATGCCGCGCCCCGAAGCTCGGCCCGCCGATGTACACGGCATCAGCGCCATGCAGAATGGCCTCCTTGGCGATGGCGGCATCGCGCGCCGGGCTCAACAGTTCGAGGTGGTGCTTGGGCAGGGACATAATGATCGGCTTCAACCAAAGTGGTGAAAGGGCGCGCGCCGGCGTGTACATGCGCGGCATCGCCCAAAAGAACAGCCGGTGATTTTAAAGGAATCAGCCGCCCACGGCTCGGCTCAATCGGCATAAAAACGCTTATCGACTGGCACTTACCAAGAGGTATGGCCGCGGGCGGGTTAAATTAACCTGATCATCTCGGCGCTGTGTGCTTGAGCGCGTGATACTCATCATCTGGCGGCTCAGCGCATCTTTGTCCGCCAGCAAATCAAGGAGGATTTATGAGCAATCGCACCATCCATACCGAAGTCCTGGGCTTAGCCACGCAGCTTGCGCAGGAGTGTCATCCACACGTGGCGCAGCAGCATGCCGCTGCGTTGGCCCGCTATGCACGACTGACGTCGGCATGCGACGCGCTAGAGTCCTTCATCGGAATGCGCCCTAGGGACGATGATGATGCCTTTGCGCTGCTCGCCCAACGGCGCATTGAAATCGCCGACCAGCTTGCCTGTGCCAACCTGCAGGCCTACACGCAGGAAGCGCCAGCCGGCTTGTACCTGGCGATAGCGCACTTTTCGCGGTGTACGGATAAGCAGCCGATTTGGTTGCTGAACCTTAGCGAGCAGCGGATCACTTATTTGCGCCGAAAGATGCATGCCTATGCCAGCGCGGACGATGGCATTGATCAATGCCAAGGCTCTGGCAACGCCTTCGCCGACGGTATCGCGGCCTCCTGTGTAATCGAGCCTGGTGGGCGTCTGCAGATAGACGAATACGCGCTGAATTTTGACGGCGACTTCGTCAGCAGCCATCGAATTACTCTTCTAATTGCAGGTGTGCGCAGCGACTGGTTTTGCACCATCTCGAAGTTAGGCGGTTATCTCTGGGATGAGAAACGGCACGGCCTGCATTTGTTGGAGAGAGTGAAGGTGCTTTAAACGTACGAACTCAGTCCGAAGAGCCTTTGGCTGCGAGAGGCGGCGTTCGTTTTGCTCAGGCGTGATCCCCGCCCCGAGCCGATTTGCGCCCACAAAAAAGGCCCACATCGCTGTGAGCCTTTATTTGTATGGTGCCGGCACCAAGAGTCGAACTCGGGACCTACTGATTACAAGTCAGTTGCTCTACCAACTGAGCTATACCGGCATTTGTAGGGCGGCATTATAGCCATTTTTTTGCGGGTGTAAACCTTTGTTTCTGTTGGTGTAAATGTGGGGCATAAGCTGTTGCTGTGGCGGTCTGGAGCGCATCTATGCCGTTAGTTAGGTTCTGCCACGTTCAGCGAGCAGTAAGAGGTTGCGTGGTGACAGTTGGGCGGCGCAGAAGGTGCCCAAAGTAACCGCAAAGCCTTGCTCCTCGAGGTACAGGGCGCGGTCGAGAACCAGCCAGAGTTCCAGTGGCCGGCGGAATAGGCCGCGTAGTAGTTCGAGGTTGCGCACTTCGGCGAGGCGTTGCCAGCCTCGGGCCTCAAGCGCAGACCAGTCGCGCGCTGACGGGCAGGGTAGGTTTTTCAGGCCTGCTAGATCGCGGCAGTAGTCGGCGTAACTCTTCTCTAGCCAAGTCGTCGGCAGCGAAGGTGTGGGTAAATAGTCATCGCTGCCGCGCAGCTCTCTTTGCAGCAGGTCGAAGCCCAGGCGCCGGGCCATTGATTGGTCGCGTTGGCGGCGCACACGACTGCCAGCGGTGACCGTTTCGTTCATGGGCAGGCTGAGGTCGTCTTTTGACAGTTGCAGGCGGGATGCTTTGGCTGGAGCTGAGATCGTCTGATAACTGTCGCTCTGAATGCGGTTGTAGCAGCAGGGTGCCACGGCGAGTTGTTGGCAGCCCACTTGGCTGGCCAGTTGCAGTAGGCGCACATGTAAATCGCCGCAGGCATGCAGGGCCACGGGGCTGTGTTCGGCTTTTAGCTGATTGGCGACGCTGTTGCAGAGTACGTCTTGCAGTCGGTGCTCGGCTTGCACACCGTTGCGTTGGCTGAGTTGTTGGCCCGCGTCGACCAATTCGGCGTTGAACTCTAGACAGCATAGGCTTTGTCCACCTTGGGCCAGCAGGCGGCCGAGGTGGCCTTTGCCGGCGCACCAGTCGAGCCAATGTAGGGTGGGCTGGCGAAATTGCAGGCTGTTGGCGAAGGCTTCGATTTGTTGCCATTTACGCCCCGGCACATCCAGGCTAAGGCGCGCTGGCAGAGTTCGACTTGGGCTTTGAGGTAGATCGCCGACAGCACTTAGCGTGCGAGCCTGTAGCGCCAGTGCTGGGAAGGGGGCTGGCGCTTTGAGCTGTTCGGGATGGTTGTGCTCGGCCTCTGCCTGCGCCAGTGTGCGTGCTCGCAGCCAAGTTGCCAGCTGGCGGTGCTGGCTTTCCCATGGGAGTTGCAGATGGGTGAAGGGTTTAGGTCGCCAGAGTGCTTGATGCTCGATCAGAAAAGCATCCAGCGCGCTGAAGCGCTGGTGCAAGGCTGGGCCGCGCAGAGGTGGGGTGGGCATGAATATCCAGTGTGTGCGCGTGTATGGAGCAACATTGAGCGCTTGGCGCTCAATGTTCTAGCGACCTTGGCAGGCGTCGACGCGCAGGCGGCGTTCGAGCAGTTTGAAGGCGCGCACCATGACGTAAGCAATCACCAGATAAAACATCCCGGCGGCAAAGAATATCTCTACCGGCATATAGGTGCGGGCGATGATGGTGCGCGACATGCCGGTCAGTTCCAGCAGAGTGATGGTGCTGGCCAAGGAACTGGCTTTGAGCATCAAAATCACTTCGTTGCTGTAGGCCGGCAAACCGATGCGTGCGGCGCGTGGCAGGGTGATGTGCAGCAGCGTCTGGGTTTTCGACATGCCCAGAGCGCGAGCCGCTTCCAGTTCGCCGGGTGGGATGGCCTGGATGGCGCCGCGTAGAATCTCGGCGATGTAGGCGGCGGTGTGCAGGGTCATGGTGATAGTGGCGCACCAGAACGGATCGCGCAGATACGTCCATAGCGGACCCTGCCGTATGGCCTCGAACTGGGCTAGGCCGTAGTAGACCAGAAACAGTTGCACCAGCAGCGGCGTGCCGCGGAAGAAGAACATGTAGCCAAAAGGCAGGGCGCGCACGTACCAGTGTTTGGATGCGCGGGCGATGCCCAGTGGAATAGCCAGAATTAAACCGGCAATTACTGCAATGCCAACCAGCTCTAAGGTCAGCCAGGCGCCTTCTAGCAGCTTGGGCAGGAATTTGTAGATGATTTCCCAGTTCATGAGGCGCTCCGTTTGAAGCCGCGGCTAGCGCGTTGTTCAAGGAAATACATAACGGTCATCGCCAGCACCGTAAGGCTTAGGTAGATGAAGGCGGCAATCAGGAAGAAGTGGAACGGCTCTTTGCTCAGGCTGACGGCGATCTGCGAGCGGCGCATGATCTCTTCTAGGCCGATTACTGAGACGAGGGCGGTGTCTTTCATCAGAATCATGAACAGGTTGCCCAAGCCGGGCAGGGCGATCCGCCACATCTGCGGCAGGATGATGCGCCAGAAAATACGTCCTTTGGACAGTCCAAGTGCTTGGCCGGCTTCGCGGTGACCGCGCGGAATAGCCAGAATTGCGCCGCGGAATACCTCGGTTGCATAGGCGCCAAAGCACAAGCCGAGGGCGATAACGCCGGCGGCAAAGGCATTGAGTTCTAATTCTGGGTTGTTGAATAGGGTGCCCAGTTCGCGCATCAGGTTGACGGTGCCGAAATAGATCAGCAGCACCCAGAGCAGTTCGGGCACGCCGCGAACGATGGTCGAATAGGTGCCGCCAAGCCATTGCAGAAACTTGTTCGGGGATGTTTTGGCCAGTGCGCCCAGCAATCCAAGAGCCAGGCCCAGGGCAAGCGCACAGAGCGCGAGCTGGATGGTCATCAGGGTGCCGGCCGCTAAGGCTGGGCCGAAGCCGTAGAGGTCGAGAGTCATCTGGGGTTACTACATGGTGCCGGCGCAGCCTTGCGGCCGCGCCGGACAGGCATCAATAGATGCTGAACGGGAAGTATTTGTCGTTGATCTTCTTGTAGGTGCCGTCAGCCACGATGGCTTTCAGTGCCGCGCTCAGTCTGCCTTGCAGAGGATCGCCCTTGCGTACGGCAATACCAATTTTGTCGTTGTCGAACACCGGGTCGCCTTTGAATTCGAAGCCTTTGCCGGCATCGCTCTTCAGCCATTCCCAGTTGACGAACTTGTCGGCCAGTACGCCATCAACACGGCCGGAGGTCAGGTCGAGATAGGCGTTTTCTTGGGTGTCATAGAGTTTGATTTCTACAACATCCGCCATGTTGTCTTCCAGCCAGGTGCCGGCGATGGTAGCGCGCTGGGCGCCGATCACTTTGCCCTTGAGGCTGGCTTTGTCGATTTTGAAGTCGCTGCCTTTAGGCGCAATGAACTGCAGCTTGTTGGTGTAGTACGCATCGGTGAAGTCGACCGCGGCTTTGCGCTCATCGGTGATCGACATGGAAGCAATGATAGCGTCAAATTTTTTCGCGTTCAGCGCGGGAATGATGCCGTCCCAGTCAGACGTAACCACTTCGCACTCGACTTTCATTTGTGCGCACAGGGCCATGCCGATATCCACGTCGAAGCCACCTGGCTTGCCCGCGGCATCAATCAGGTTGAATGGCGGGTAGGCGCCTTCGGTGCCGAGTTTGATTTTTTCGGCGGCCATGGCACTGCTGCCAAACGCTAGGGTGGCGGCAGCGGCCAGCAGGATTTTTTTATAGTTCTGCATGCGATGTAACTCCGTTAGTGGTTGCTGGACATGAATTGTTTGCAGCGCGCCGAATTAGGGTTGTTGAACACTTGCTCGGGAGAGCCTTGCTCTTCAACCAGTCCTTGGTGAAGGAACACCACTTCACTGGAAACCTGACGAGCGAAGTTCATCTCGTGGGTCACCAGCAGCATGGTGCGGCCTTCGTCGGCGAGCGCGCGGATCACGCTAAGCACTTCTTGTACCATTTCTGGGTCGAGGGCTGAAGTCGGCTCGTCGAACAGAATCACTTTCGGCTGCATGGCCAGTGTGCGAGCGATGGCTGCGCGTTGTTGTTGGCCGCCGGAGAGTTGCGCGGGGTAAACATGGCGCTTGTCGGCAATTCCGACCTTGGCCAGTAACGCTTCGGCAATTTCAGTGGCTTCGGCGCGGCTTTGTCCCAGTACACGGCGCGGTGCCTCGATGATGTTGTCGAGCACGGTCATGTGTGGCCAGAGATTGAAGTTTTGGAATACGAAGCCGATTTCGCTGCGCATACGATTGATCTGTTTGTTATCTGCTGCGACTAGATCGCCATTTTTGCTGGCCTTGAGCTTGAGCTCTTCTCCAGCCACCAGGATTTGGCCTTGGTGGGGGTTTTCCAGCAAATTAATGCAGCGCAGAAAGGTCGACTTGCCTGAGCCAGACGAGCCGAGGATCGAGATCACATCGCCATCGCGGGCGGTCAAGGAAATGCCTTTGAGCACCTCGAGATCACCGTAACGTTTATGCAGGTTGCGAATTTCTAGCGCGGGCGTGGCCTCGGCCATGGGATGTCCTCTTCTTGTTCGTATGCGCTCTGGCAGCGGGCTGATCGTCCATGCGAGGCGTCAAGCTAGCATAGCGCTTCTGCAGGCGCCAAGCGGCTAGATGCGGCTAAGTGCCTAGCATGTGTCAGCTTGTCGCATCGCCAATGCAGACTGTCGCGCCAGCACAAAAGCCTGCTTGGCTTGCGATTGGTTGACAGGCTCAGGGATGGACTTGCATGCGGCGGATTATTAGTTGTTGAGTGATCGACTTGCCAATTGTGTTCGGTATGCAAACATGGGGCTGTTTGCGGAGACTGAAAGCATCACGTGCGGGAAGTTTCCTAATCAATGGCCTGCGCAATAAAAACACCCTGGGAAGGGCGAGCCTTCGCAGGGTGCTGAGTGTGGCGCTGATTAGTCACTCGTAGAGCGGCTAATCAGTTACGACAAATCACGGCAGCTTAAACAGCACCTTGACCTTGTCGGTGACAGCTGCAGCATCGACGTAGCCGATAGCATCAGCTTCTGCGCCAACCTTAGCGACAACGGCGGCATCATCAGCCACGGTCGGCAGCGGCTGGCCCTTGCCAGTGAACACGAGGCCCGACCAGTAGGATTTCAGCTGGGACTCATTCTTGTTCGCCACGCCGGCGTAGAACTTCTCCTTGGTTGGGTTCCAAGCGGCCTGATCGACGCCTTTCAGCGACTTGTCTTTACCCAAGAAGATGTTGGCAACATCCGCTTGGCTTGGCGCAGCGCTGGCACCGGCGTTAACGATCACCGCTACTTCAGCTTGAGCCAGAGTGGCGCAACCGAGCAGAGCGAGAGCACTAAGCAATTGTTTCATTGAGGCTCTCCTTAGAAGATGAAGTCGACGCCGAAGCTGAAGATGTCAGCGTCGTGGGTGCCCAGTGGGGCGATGCCTGCAGCATTGTTGAAAGTCTGCTGTGCATTGGCCTTGAATACGCCGAGGGACTCATCGCCCTGCGAAGTATCAACCCGCTTGTATTCACCTTTGAGTGTCACAGTCGGTGTGATGCTGTAGTTGAGACCGTAGGTCATCGACACTTGGCGTCCTGATGGCTCATCCAATTGACCGTAGGTGACGTGTGCTAAGTAGTCGCCGAAACGGCGGCCGCCCATGATGTAGAAGGCATTAGTTTCAGCTTCGCTTTCGCCGGTTTTACTGTTGTTCTCGATGCTGAGCTTGACGGCTTCAGCAGCGCTCAACCAAGTGCCGTTATCGTACTGGTGGCCAATCGAGCTGAATTTGCCTTTGTTGCCGTCATAGGTGACAAACGGGAAGTTTCTAGCTCCAGCGCCAGGAATATTGATTACGTCATCCACGGTAATCTGCAGATCCGCTTCAGCATAACCCACGCGGAAAGTACCGAAGTTGTCGGTGGACAGCGCTAGGTTGGCGGCGAACACGTCGCGATAGTCGATGTCATGCATATCGTCGAGAGCATATTGCTTACGGCTGATCGCCTGACCGCCGGCTACCTGAAAGCTCAGAGTGCCGATGTCGGTGCTGCGGTTGTAAAGAACATCGCCGCCGTCATGGCTGGTTAGCTGAACAAGGCTGTAAACCTCCTCCGGCAAGCGCAACCACGGGTAAGAGAAGCCAACGTTGAGGGTTTCCGAGTACATGTAGATCGGAGTGCCCAGGCGGCCGCCACGCAGGGTCAGGTTGTCGTTGGCCTGCCAGGCTAGGTACAGGTTGCCGGGGCCAGCTTCCCAGGAGTCCTGAACCGGTTTGGTGCCCAGTTGGCCCGTAACGCTGAGGGTGTCGGTGATGCCGTAGCGCAGTTGCACGGCCAGCTTGGACAGCTGATCACCACGCCAGCCATCATTGGTCTG
>RCMZ01000230.1_pt1 | contig 35061 bp, 34 predicted proteins | sample 2041141 | NCBI WGS metagenome assembly RCMZ01 (sample SAMN09708263, study PRJNA481090) | Wastewater metagenome, whole genome shotgun sequencing project. | biome: sewage; isolation source: Davis station wastewater (DW) | place: Antarctica: Davis Station | collected 2010-03-01 | reverse complement strand
GCGAAGGTCATCTGCTTCATCGGAAAACTCGGTGGGTGGCGTTCGGCTATTTTGCCAAAATCAGAAAGTCTTTTTCAGAGTTTCCCTAGTGCTTCGCAGGGACACAGTGGGGGGACAAATGGGGGGACAGAATCATACAATATAAAATCCCCCTGTATTTATTGGTAAAAATGAGCATAACAAGCCGGCCACAAGCCGGCTTTTTTATGCCTGTAAATTAACCACACGACCTATGTGCTATTCCCGACGTCGGTGGTATTGGCTATCGTGCATACACCACCCGATGGAATGTGCCGATGTACCGCGCATTAACCCTTGCCTTGATTCTCAGCCTGCTCGGCTGCAGCGACCAGACCGACACCCTGCGTATCGGCGCTAATCGCTGGCTCGGCTATGGGCCGCTGTACCTGGCTGACGACCTGCACTGGATGACGCCCAGCGGCTATCGACTGGTGGAATACCCGCACACCACCGGCGTGCTGCGCGGTTATCGCAACGGCCTACTGGACGCCGCCCTGCTGACCCTCGACGAAGCCTTGATCCTGCAAAGCAGCGGTCAGCCGGTGCAGATTTTACTGGTCGCCGATGTCTCCGCCGGCGCCGACGTACTGTTCGCCAACGCCCATATCCAGCAACTCGCACAACTGCGCGGCCAGCGCATCGGCGTGGAAAACTCGGCCCTGGGCGCGTTCTTCCTGTCGCGCATTCTTGATCTCGCCAAACTGCAGGCCCGCGAGATAAGCGTGATCGACATGCCGGTCAATGAACACCTGAATGCCCTGCGCACTGGGCAGATCGACGCGGCGATCAACTTTGCCTCGGCCAGCGCCAGTTTCGCCCCCCTGGGTGTGCACCCGCTGCTGGACAGCCGCGCCCTGCCCAACGAAATCATCGACGTGCTGGTGATCAACCCGCAGCGGGTCTCCGCCCAACAGGCCAAGCGCCTGCGCGAACTGTGGTTTACCAGTCAGGAACAATGGTTCGAGCAGCGCCAGGATATCGACCCGCGCCTGAGCCGACGCCTGGGTCTGAACGGCGACGAACTGGCGCAAACCCTGGCCGGCCTGCAGATCGGTGACCGCGCCCTCAACCAGCAATTGCGCAAGGACGGCACCCTGCTACGCAGCCTCAACCGGCTCAATGACTACCTGTTCAGCCGCCGCCTACAGAGCAAACCGGCCGACATCCAGACCATGCTGCCCACCTGTGCGGGTGACCCATGCTGACCCGCTATTCGTTGCGCCGCTCGCTGCCGCTGCTGTTCGGCCTGTTTGCCCTCCTGTTCGGCCTGTTGTTGCTGAGCATCGAGCTGCCGCGCAGCGAACGTGAGGCCCTGGAAAGCTGGCGCAAGCACACCGGGCAGATGCTGGCCTTGCAACAGAGCAGCCTGGCCGATCACCTGCGTCAGGGGCGCATGGAAGAGCTGCACACCGAACTGGCCGATATTGGCAGCCTGGAGGACGTGCGCTGGGCAGCGGTCCTCGACCAGCACCAGCAAATCATCGCCGCCACCCGCCTGGGCCTACAGTTGCCGCAGCAAAGCGGGCTGGATGACGTCGGCCTGCAGCGCCTGCTAGCCAGCGGCCAAAGCCAGTGGCTGGCACAGCCCCGCGAACGCTTCCTGGCGGTCTACCCGCTGGACAATCAAGCCCAGCACGCATTGCTGGTGGGTTTTGACTTTAGTCACTCCCTGCGCCTGATCCAGCACAACACCTGGCTGTTTCTGGCCGAAGTGCTGGCCCTGCTGCTGGTCCTGGGCATTGTGCTCAGCCTGCTCTATCAGCGCCTGGTTACCCGCCGTCTGGCGCTCATCGAACAGGCCACCCACCAGTTCGCCGCCGGGTTCGACGATGCCCGCGCCCAAGTCACGGGGGCCGATGAAATCAGCCGCCTGGGGCACAGTTTCAATCATATGATCGAGCAACTGCAGCACCAGCAGCAGGCCCTGCGCGCCAGCCAGCAACTGCTCAGCACCCTGATCGATGCAGCGCCCATCGGCATGATGGTGGTCGACCAGACGCTACGAGTGGAACAGGCCAACCCGGCCGCCGCCTGCCTGTTCAGCTGCAGCCCCGCCGAGCTGCTCGGCAACCAGCCCCAGGACCGGCTGCTGGAACGCGATGCGGTAAAACGCTTGAGCCAGGCGCCAGCCAACAGCAACCTGGAGTTCACCGCCCTGCGCGACGGCCAGGTGATTACCCTGGAAGTGTCGATGACGCCCTTCCAGCGCGATGCCCGCGCCTACTACCTGGTGCTGCTGCGCGATATCAGTGACCGCAAGCAGGCCGAGCAGCGCCTGCGTTTTCTCGCCCACTTCGACCCGCTGACCCAGCTGGCCAACCGCAACCAGTTGCTCCAGCGCCTGGAGCTGCTGGTCGGCGCCGGCTGCCCGCTGGCCCTGCTGTTTATCGACATCGACCACTTCAAGCGCATCAACGACACCCTCGGCCATGAAATCGGTGACCGTTTGCTGGCCGAGATCGCCGAGCGCCTGCGCCAGCACATGCCGGCCAACAGCCTGCTGGCACGCAGCGGCGGCGACGAATTCGTCTGCCTACTGGAAGGCGCCAACGCCGACGACGGCAAAAACTTCGGCAGCGAACTGCTCAACCTGTTCAACGACCCCTTCCAGGTCCGCCAGTACAGCTGCAATGTCAGCCCGAGTATCGGCCTGGCCCTGTGCAACGGCCAACAGGGTAGCGCCAGCGACCTGCTCAAGCAGGCCGACCTGGCCCTGTATGCCGCCAAGGACGCAGGGCGCAATGGCCTGGCCCTGTTCACCCCGGAACTCAGCCGCGCCGCCGAGCTGCGCCAGCAGTTGGAGCAGGAACTGCGCCTGGCCCTGGAGCGCGAAGAATTCGAGTTGTTCTACCAGCCTCAGGTCGATGCCAGCGGCCAGGCGCAAAGCATGGAAGCCCTGCTGCGCTGGCGCTCGCCGAGCCGCGGCCTGGTTTCGCCGGCGGACTTTATTCCGGTGCTGGAAGAAACCGGGCTGATTCTCGAGGCCACCCGCTGGGTGTTCCGCCAGGCTTGCCGCCAAGCGCGCCGATGGCAAAGCGAGGGGCGGCACTGGCGGATCGCGATCAACCTGTCACCCCTGGATTTCCGCCAGCACGACCTCGCCGGCCAGTTGTTGCAGATCCTCGCCGACGAACAGGCCAGCGCCGCCTGGCTGGAACTGGAGATCACCGAAAGCGCCCTGCTGGACGACGGCCCACAGGTGCGTGACTGCCTGGCACGCTTGAAAATCGCCGGCCTGCCGCTGTTTCTCGACGACTTCGGCACCGGCTATGCGTCGCTCACCTACCTGCAGCAATTCGACTTCGACGGCATCAAGATCGACCGCCAATTCGTCGCCAACTTGCCCGACAGCCCGCAGTCAGTGGCCTTAGTGCGCGGCATCCTGACCATGGCCGCGCAACTGGGCCTGGAAGTGGTTGGTGAAGGGGTTGAAAACGAACGCCAGGCGGCCTTTCTGCGCCTCAACGGCTGCCAGCGTCTGCAGGGGTTTTACTACGCCAAACCGCAGCCGGCCAAGACCTGTGAGCAGGCCCCTGGATTTGCCCGCGGGGCCTAGCTCTGCTAGTGTCGCGCCGGTTCCAGCCCCGCCGAGAGAGCCACCATGGCCCGCAAAAAAGCCACGCCCGATTTCGAACAATCCCTCGCTGACCTGCAAACCCTGGTCGAGCGCCTGGAAAACGGCGAGCTGTCGTTGGAAGACTCCCTCAGTGCTTTCGAGCAAGGCATCGGCCTGACCCGCGACTGCCAGGCGGCGTTGAGCCAGGCCGAGCAGAAGGTGCAGATCCTCCTCGAACGCAACGGCGAGCTGGAGGAAGCCCCCTTCGACGCGGATCAGCCGGCATGATCGACGCGTACCAGAGCCAGTGCCAGGCGCGGGTCGATGACGCCCTCGCCGCCCTCTTCGAAGCACCGCTGCCGCAACTGCAACGCCTTTACCAAGCCATGCGCTACAGCGTCATCAATGGCGGCAAACGGGTGCGCCCGCTGCTGGTGTATGCCGCCTGCGAAGCCCTCGGCGGCAACGCCAGCCGCGCCAACGCGGCAGCCTGCGCGGTGGAGCTGATTCACGCCTACTCGCTGGTGCATGACGACCTGCCGGCCATGGACGACGACGACCTGCGCCGCGGCCAGCCAACCACCCACATCGCCTTCGACGAAGCCTGCGCGATCCTCGCCGGCGACGGCCTGCAAACCCTGGCCTTTGAAGTGCTCGCCGACGCCCGCCACAACCCGCTGGACGCCGAGGTGCGCCTGCGCATGCTCAGTTGCCTGACCCGCGCTGCCGGCCCCGCCGGCATGGTCGGCGGCCAAGCCATCGACCTCGGTTCGGTGGGTTGCAAACTCGACCAAGCAGCCCTGGAACTGATGCACCGGCACAAGACCGGCGCCCTGATCGAGGCCAGCGTGACCCTCGGAGCCCTCGCCAGCGGTCTGGCCGACGAGGCCGCACTGCAAGCCCTGCAGCGCTATGCCCAAGCCATCGGCCTAGCCTTCCAGGTGCAGGACGATATCCTCGACGTGGAAAGCGACACCGCCACCCTGGGCAAAACCCAGGGCAAGGACAGCGCCAACGACAAGCCCACCTACCCGGCCCTGCTTGGCCTGCCGGCGGCGAAAAGCTACGCCCTGGAGCTGCGCGATCAGGCCATCGCCGCCCTCAGCCCCTGGGGTGAAAGCGCCGAGCCGCTGCGCGCGCTGGCGCGCTTTATCGTCGCCCGCACTAGCTAGTAGTCCTCCCGTAGCCCTGACTAAATCCGGGCTACGCGTTCACCAATCACTTCAGCCCAAGCGTGCCGGCAACAGGCGCAGGCGCACCAGCAGCCAGGGCATAAGGGCCGCAACAAAGCCGCCCAACAGCAAGCCACGCACGCTCTGCCACAGCAAGTCCGGCCAGGCCAACTGCGTGCCCAGCCACTTCAGTGCACTTTGCAGAGCGATAAACGCCAGCGCGCCGATCAACGCCGCCAGAAAGCGGCGCCACCAGTGAGTGCGGGCATGGAAATCCAGCAGCCGCCCTTCCAACCAGTACCCGAGCAGCACGCCCACCAGCATCCCCGCCAGCAGCGGCACATAGCTGGGCGCCAGGCCCCGCCAGCTGAGCTGAAACAGCAGCGCCAACAGCACCACCAACGCCAGGTGCCAGAACGGGTTGAGCGCCTGCCAGCCTTCCCAGCGCTGCAACAGAGCAAAGCTGGCAAGGGTCAAGGCACCCAGCGCGGCGCCACCGAGCACGTCTTCCAGATCATGGGCGCCGAGGTACAGGCGGCTAAAGATAATCCCCAGCACGATAAAGCCACTCAGCCAGTTGAACACCCTGCTGCGCGCCTCATAGGCCAGCCACAACCACAGCACCACTGCGATCTGTGCATGCCCCGAGGGCAAACCAAAACTGGCACCCACCTCATGATCCAGGCGGTATTCCAACGGCGGACGCGGGTCCTGCCAAAGATCCTTGAGCCAGGCATTCAGCACCGCGGTAAAAGCCACCAACAGGAACAGGCGCAGGAAGATCGCCTTGTTCCAGGCCCAGTAGCCCAGCGGCAAAAAGAACAGGATAAATCTCTCGTAGCCCAGGTAACTGAAGCCGTGCATCAGCGTGGTCAGCCAGTCGTGACGCAGCGGCAGTACCCAGGACAGGTCGTGGAGGAGTTCGGGCATGTTTGCCTCTTGTTCGATGGTGCGCCAGGCGCAAGGTTACGCGGTGTCGCCGTCGCCGCTACGCCGCGCAATCCTCAACAGGCCGTTGAAAAATGTAGGCAAGCAGCCGAGACAAGGCAAAAACAGGCGAAAAAGCGGAGTTTACATACTGTAAATGAGCATTTTGAGCCTGTTTTTAACGCCGTATCGGCAACGTAGGTAGTTTTTCAACGGCCTGTTAGCCGTGCTGGGATGCAGCCAGCGCCAATACCTGCTGACGCAACCAACGGTTGCCCGGCTCAGCTTCGGCCTGCACTGACCAGTACAGGTTCAGGGTTACCGGCGGCAGGGCCAGCGGCATGTCCAGCAGGCGATTGCCCAGCCCGGCATTCAGCAGTTCGGCATAGCGCCGCGGCAGGCTCAGCAGCAGCGGCGTGTGGGCCACCAGCAGCGCCGCCGAGAGGTAATGCTGGCAGCGCTGCCGCACCTGGCGGGCCAGGCCCAGATGGCCCAGCGCCAGGTCCTCGACACAGATGCCGCGGCGCCGCGAGGTCACCGCCACATGCTCGCAGGCCAGGTAGCGTTCGGCCGTCAGCTCACCGCTAAAACCTGGGCCAACCATCACGCACAAGGGGTCTTGCAGCAGCACCTGCTGGCGCAGTTGCGCATCGGTAGGGCGAGCGATCTCCACCGCCAGATCGACTCGCCCCAGGGCCAGTTCGCGGCGCAACTCGGCCCAGTGCAGGCTGGTGCTGCGTACCTGCACTTGCGGGGCATGCTGCTGCAAGTGGGCGCAAATCGCCGGCAGCAACAGCGGCTCCATCTGCTCCGGCATGTTCAGGCTGAAGCTGCGCCGGTCGTGCAACGGGTCGAATGCCGCCACCCGCGTCACGCTGCGCTGCAAACCGGCCAGGGCATCGAGAATCCCAGGCGCCAGCTGCTCGGCCAGCGGCGTCGGCGCCACCCCACGGCCCTCGCGGACAAACAGCGGATCACCCAATTGCTCGCGCAGGCGCGCCAGGGCATGGCTAACCGCCGACTGGCTGAGGTGCAGCAGCGCCGCCGCCCGAGTCAGGTTGCGCTCGCGGTAGACCACCTCGAAAACCCGAAACAGGTTTAGGTCCAGGCGCTTTAGCGCTGGCCACTCATGCGCATCATTCATGCCTGCCACCCAACATTCTTGGAGACAGCCAGCCTAACAGGGCCAACCCGCCGGCGAAGCATGCATAGGATTCATGCATGCCGATGCATAAGCATCAGTTCTGCCGCAGCCAGCGGCTACCTAAGATGCTTGCCTGATAAAAACAACAGAGTCATCGCCATGAACCCAGTCGCCTACCTCGACCAGTTGGCCGCCCTGCAAGCGGCAGCCTGGCCCGCCGCCGTCCCGCGCAACGTCACCTACCCCCACGGCCAGCAGCCCCTGAGCGAATACCTGCGGGCCTGGGCACGCCTGCAACCGGACAGCGTGGCACTGGATTTCTACGGTCACAGCCTGAGCTACGCAGAGCTGGACCAGCAGTCCGACCGCTGCGCCGCGCTGCTGGCCGAACTGGGCGTGCGTCCTGGCGATCGGGTGGCGGTGTTTATGCCCAATTGCCCGCAGCTGCATATCACCTTCTACGCCATCCTCAAGTGCGGCGCGGTGTATGCGCCGGTCAGCCCGCTGAGCAAGGCCCTGGAACTGAGCTACCAACTCAAGGACAGCGGCGCCCAGGTGCTGCTCTGCTTTGACCAGTTGCTGCCGGTGGTACGCGCGGTGCGTGACGACTGTGCGCTGCGCCATGTGCTGGCCAGCAGCCTGTCGGAGTTGCGCCCAGCGGCGCCGAGCATCCCGGTGGCCGACCTGCTGTTGGCGCCGAAAATCAGCGGTGACGATTTCCTCGATTTCTACCCGGCCCTGGCCGCCTGCACGGCCGCAGTGCCAAGTCATCGCCCGCAACTGGATGACCTTGCCGCGCTGAACTACACCGGCGGCACCACCGGCCTGCCCAAGGGCTGCATGCACAGCCACCGCGACATGCTCTACACCTGCGCCAGCTTCGTGCCGACGGCCCTGGGCCTGGACCGCGACAGCGTGCTGCTGAACTTCCTGCCCGAGTTCTGGATTGCCGGGGAAAACGCCGGCCTGCTGTTCCCGGTCTTCGCCGGTTGCCGTCTGGTGCTGCTGGCGCGCTGGGATGCCTTGGCCTTTATGGCCGCCGTGCAGCATTACCGAGTCAGCCATTGCGGCCTGCTGGTCGACAGCGCCGCCGAGGTGCTGGACCACCCGCACGTGGGCGACTACGACCTGCGCTCACTGCAGCGCACCGGCAGCATCTCCTTTATCAAGAAACTGATCCGCGACTACCGCGCACGCTGGCAGGCACTGAGCGGCTGCAGGCTGTTCGAATTCAGCTTCGGCATGACCGAAACCCACACCTGCGACACCTTCACTTGGGGCCTGCAGGACGACGACTTCGACCTCACCAGCGCACCGACCTTCGTCGGCCTACCGGTGCCCGGCACCCAGTTTAAGGTCTGCGATTTTGCCAGCGGCGCGCTGCTGCCACTGGGCAGCGAAGGCGAGCTGTGCGTGCGCAGCCCGGCGCTGATGCAGGGCTACTGGCAGCGCCCGGAGGAATCCGCCGCCGCACTCAAGGACGGCTGGCTGCACACCGGCGACCTCGGCCAGATCACCGAGCAAGGCTTTATCCGCTACCTCGGCCGGCGCAAGGAGATGCTCAAGGTCAACGGCATGAGCGTGTTCCCCAGCGAGCTGGAAGCCCTGCTCGGGCAACACCCGGCCCTGCTGGCCAGCGCCGTGATCGGCCGCACCGACGCCCAGCGCGGCCAGCAGCCAGTGGCCTTCGTGGTGCTCAAACCCGGCAGCGCAGAAGATGCCCAAACACTCACCGCCTGGTGTCGCGACGCCATGGCCAGCTACAAGGTGCCGGAGATCCGCGTGGTCGCGGCGCTGCCAATGACCGCCACCGGCAAGGTGAAGAAGAACGAATTGGAGAACCTGCTGTGAGCGCGCCCTTTACTGCCCTGCTGATCGCCAACCGCGGCGAAATCGCCATCCGCATCGCCCGCGCCTGCGCCGACCTGGAGATCCGTTCGGTGGCGGTGTTCGCCGAAGACGACGACGCCAGCCTGCACACGCGCAAGGCCGACCTCGCCGTGCCGCTCAAAGGCCGTGGCGTGCCGGCCTACCTAGACATGGACCAGCTGATCGCCATTGCCGCCGCCCAAGGCTGCGACGCCATCCACCCCGGTTACGGCTTCCTCGCCGAGAACGCCGAGTTCGCCCGCCGCTGCCAGGCCGCCGGCATCACCTTTATCGGCCCAGCGCCGGAGGTGCTCGAACTGTTCGGCGACAAGGCCGCCGCCCGCGCCCTGGCCGAGCGCTGCGGCGTGCCGCTGGTGGCCGGCATCAACCAGGCGGTGAGCCTGGAACAGGCCCAGGCCTTCTGCACCGAGCATGGCGCCGTGATGCTGAAGGCCCTGGCCGGTGGCGGTGGCCGCGGCATGCGCGCGGTGTTCGAGCCGGCGACACTGGCCGAAGCCTACGCCCGCTGCCAGTCCGAGGCGCAGGCGGCGTTCGGTAACGGCGCCCTGTACATCGAGCAACTGGTGAGTGACGCGCGGCATATAGAAGTGCAGGTGCTCGGCGACGGTTCCGGTGCCGTCAGCCATCTGTGGGAACGCGACTGCAGCCTGCAACGACGCAACCAGAAACTGGTGGAAATCGCCCCCAGCCCCGACCTGGACAGCGGTGTGCGTGATGCCATGATCGCCGCCGCCCTGCAACTGGCGGCCGACGTGAAGTACTGCGGCATCGGCACCTTCGAGTTCCTCCTCGACGCGACACAGCCGGGGCGTTTCTACTTTATGGAAGCCAACCCGCGGGTGCAGGTGGAGCACACCGTCAGCGAACAAGTCACCGGCATCGACCTGCTGCACACCCAGCTCAAGCTGGTCGCCGGCCAGTCCCTGGCCGCACTCGGCCTGTTGCAGCCGCCGGCCGTGCAGGGCTTCGCTGTGCAACTGCGAATCAACCTGGAAACCCTGCACGCCGACGGCAGCACACGCCCGGCGGTCGGCACCCTGACTGCCTTTGATCCGCCCAGTGGCCCCGGCCTGCGCGTGGATGGTTACGGTTACGCCGGCTACCCGGTAAGCCCCAGCTACGACTCCCTGCTGGCTAAACTGATCGCCCAGGGCGCGGACTACCCGGCGGCCCTGCGCCGCGCCTACCGCGCCCTCAGCGAGTTCCGCCTGGAGGGCGTGGCCAACAACCTGCACTTGCTGCAAAACCTGCTGCGCCACCCAGCCGTGCAGCGCCATCAGGTCAACACCCGCTTTGTCGAAAACCAACTAAGCGAGTTGCTCGCACCTCAACCACAGGCCCACGCCCATCGCTATTTCGCCGTCAGCAGTGCCAGCGTGGCCGCCACCCTGCACAGCGTCGACGCCCCGCCCGGCAGCGTGCCGCTGACCACCCCCAACACCGGCGTGCTGGTGTGCCTGGAGGTGGCCGAGGGCGATGCCGTGGCCACTGGCCAGAGCATCGCCGTGCTGGAAGCGATGAAGATGGAGTTCGTGGTCAAGGCCAGCCATAGCGGCATCGTCCGCGCCCTGGCGGCGCAACCGGGCGACACCCTCGCGGAAGGCCAGACCCTGTTGTTTATCGAACCCGCCGAAGTCGACGGCAGCGCCCAACATGATGAGCAGAGCCTGGACCTGGCGCATATTCGCGCCGACCTCGCCGAGGTGCTGGAGCGTCACGCCCTGCTCACCGATGCCCGCCGCCCCGAGGCCGTGGCCAAGCGGCGCAAGACCGGCCAACGCAGCGCCCGAGAAAACCTCGCCGACCTGCTGGACGACGGCAGCTTCAGTGAATACGGCGCCCTGGCCCTGGCCGCGCAACGGCGTCGGCGCTCAACCGAGGAGCTGCTGCAACTGAGCCCCGCCGACGGCCTGATCGCTGGCATCGGCACGGTGAATGCCGCGGCGTTCGGCAGCCAAGCCGCGCGCTGCATGAGCATCGCTTACGACTACACGGTGTTTGCCGGGACCCAAGGGGTGATCAACCACAAGAAGACCGACCGCATGCTGCAACTGGCCGAGCAGTGGCGCCTGCCACTGGTGCTGTTTGCCGAAGGCGGCGGCGGCCGGCCGGGGGATACCGATTTCGTTGGCGTGGCTGGCCTCGACTGCCACACCTTTGTCGGCATGGCCAAGCTGTCCGGGCTGGTGCCGCTGGTGGGTGTGGTGTCCGGGCGCTGCTTCGCCGGCAATGCCGCCCTGCTCGGCTGCTGCGACGTCATTATCTCCACTGAGAACGCGACTATCGGTATGGCAGGGCCGGCGATGATCGAGGGCGGCGGCTTGGGTCGCTTCACGCCTGAGCAGGTCGGCCCGGTCAGCGTGCAAGGCCCCAACGGCGTGATCGACGTGCAGGTGGCCGACGAGGCCGCCGCTGTGCAGGTGGCCAAGCAGTACCTGAGCTACTTCCAGGGCCCGTCGGCCGACTGGCAGTGCCGCGACCAGCGCGAGCTGCGCCAGTTGATCCCGGAAAACCGCCTGCGCGTGTATGACATCCGCCAGGTGATCGCCACCCTGGCCGACGCCGACAGCGTGCTGGAACTGCGACGCGCATTTGCCCCAGGGCTGATTACCGCGCTGATCCGCATCGAAGGCCGGCCATTCGGCTTATTGGCCAACAACCCGGCGCACCTCGGTGGCGCCATCGACGCCCAGGCCGGCGACAAGGCCGCGCGCTTTATGCAGCTGTGCGATGCCTTCGACATTCCCCTGCTTTCACTGTGCGACACCCCCGGTTTTATGGTCGGCCCGGAGGCGGAAAAACAGGCCACCGTGCGGCATATCTCGCGCATGTTCGTCGCCGCCGCCAGCCTCACGGTGCCGTTCTTCACCGTGGTGCTGCGCAAGGGCTATGGCCTCGGCGCCCAGGCCATGGCCGCCGGCAGCTTCCACTCGCCACTGTTCACCATCGCCTGGCCCAGCGGCGAGTTCGGCGCCATGGGCCTGGAAGGTGCGGTGCGCCTGGGTTTTGCCAAGGAACTGGCCGCCCAGCCCGACGCCGTGGTGCAAAAAGCCTTGTTCGACAAACTGGTGGCCAAGGCCTACGAGCAAGGCAAGGGCCTGAATATGGCCAGCTATCTGGAGATCGATGCAGTGATCGACCCCGCCGATACCCGCGCCTGGCTCCTGCGCGGCCTCAACGCCACACCACCGGCGGCGCCGCGCCAGGGCAAAAAACGGCCCTTCGTCGACACCTGGTAAGCGCCCCGCGCGGCGGCCGACTTGGCACCGCGCGGTCATATTGCGCGGTAACAGCGGCCGGCGCGTTCAGGCCGCTTGGGCCATATCGGTGCTTCGGGTAAACTGCCGCATCTTTTGCCCCATGAACGCGATGCGCCTGATGCCGACGACCTTCCACGAATTCCCCCGCCAGCGCCCTGTAACGCCGTTGCTTGACCGTGCGAGCACGCCGGACGGGCTGCGCCGCCTGGGTGAAAACGAGCTGGAAGGCCTGGCCGACGAGTTTCGCCAGTACCTGCTGTACACGGTCGGGCAAACCGGCGGGCACTTCGGCGCCGGCCTCGGCGTGATCGAGCTGACCATCGCCCTGCATTATGTGTTCGACACCCCGGACGACCGCCTGGTGTGGGACGTGGGCCATCAGGCCTACCCGCACAAGATCCTTACCGGCCGCCGCGAGCAGATGAGCACGCTACGGCAGAAGGACGGCATTGCCGCCTTCCCACGGCGCAGCGAGAGCGAGTACGACACCTTTGGCGTCGGCCACTCCAGCACCAGCATCAGCGCGGCCCTCGGCATGGCCATTGCCGCGCGCCTGCAGGGCAGCAAGCGCAAGGCCGTGGCGGTAATCGGCGACGGCGCGATGACCGCCGGCATGGCCTTCGAGGCGCTCAACCACGCCTCGGATGTGGGCGCCAACATGCTGGTGGTGCTCAACGACAACGACATGTCGATCTCCAACAACGTCGGTGGGCTATCCAACTACCTGGCCAAGATCCTCTCCAGCCGCACCTACGCGAGCATGCGCGAGGGCAGCAAGAAGGTCCTGTCGCGCCTGCCCGGCGCCTGGGAAATTGCCCGCAAGACCGAAGAACACGCCAAAGGCATGCTGGTCCCCGGCACCCTGTTTGAAGAGCTGGGCTGGAACTACATCGGCCCCATCGACGGCCACGACCTGCCGACGCTGATCACCACCCTGCGCAATATGCGCGACCTGGATGGCCCGCAGTTCCTGCATATCAGCACCAAAAAGGGCAAGGGTTTCGCCCCGGCCGAACTGGACCCGATCGGCTACCACGCGATCACCAAGCTGGAGCCACTTAACGCCCCAGTGGTGCCGAAGAAGATCAGCGGCCCGAAATATTCCGCCGTGTTCGGCCAATGGTTGTGTGACATGGCCGAGCAGGATGCGCGCCTGGTCGGCATCACTCCGGCAATGAAGGAAGGCTCCGATCTGGTCGCGTTCAGCCAACGCTTCCCGCAGCGTTACTTCGACGTGGCGATTGCCGAGCAGCACGCCGTGACCCTGGCCGCAGGCATGGCCTGCGACGGCATCAAGCCGGTGGTGGCGATCTACTCGACCTTCCTGCAGCGTGCCTATGACCAACTGATTCACGACGTGGCCGTGCAGCACCTCGACGTGCTGTTCGCCATCGACCGTGCCGGCCTGGTCGGCGAAGACGGCCCGACCCACGCCGGCAGCTTCGACCTGTCGTACCTGCGCTGCATCCCCGGCATGCTGATCATGACGCCCAGCGATGAAAACGAACTGCGCCGCATGCTCACCACCGGCCACCTGTTCAATGGCCCTGCCGCCGTACGTTACCCGCGTGGCAGCGGGCCGAATGCACGGATCGAGCAAGAACTGACGCCGCTGGAAATCGGCAAGGGCGTAGTGCGCCGCCAGGGTCAGAAAACGGCTCTGCTGGTGTTCGGCGTGCAGCTGACTGAAGCCCTGCAGGTCGGTGAATTGCTCGATGCCACGGTGGTCGACATGCGTTTCGTCAAACCCCTGGACGAAACCCTGCTGCGCCAACTGGCGGCTGGGCATGAGCTGCTGGTGACGATCGAAGAAAACAGCATCATGGGTGGCGCAGGCTCCGCCGTCAGCGAGTTCCTCGCCAGCGAAAACCTGCTCAAGCCGATGCTCCACCTGGGCTTGCCGGACTACTACGTCGAGCACGCCAAACCGACCCAGATGCTCGCCGAATGTGGCCTCGACGCCGCCGGCATCGAAGCCGCCGTGCGTGAGCGCCTGGCCTGCCTGTAACGCTACAGCGGGCGTAGCCGACGTGACATGAACGCACCACACGTCGGCTTGCAGCACTTTCACTTGTTCCTGATCCACCGCGCGCCTTAAGGTGCGCGACGTTTTTTATCCGCCACGGTGTGCTGCCAGCCCTGATGCTGCAGCCTGAAACGGGAAGCTGGTCAAAGCCAGCACTGCCCCCGCAACGGTAACCGAGCGCAGCCTGCCTAACGCAGCGCTGCAACGTCTGCCTGATAGACCACTGGGTTCGCCTGGGAAGGTTGGTAGACGTCGCTCGGCAGTCCGGAGACCGGCCTTGGTGGACGTAACTGGTATTGCGGAGGGCAAACACCGGCAAGCATTGACGGCTGCCCGGAATTCCCTGCACCGCATCGCTGGCCAACGCCCTCCTCGAAAGCTTCGCTTACTTTTGAGGATTGTTAATGAAACTGTCTCCCCTGGCCCTGGCTGTTGCCCTGCTGCCGTTCACGACTCACGCCACTGCTACTGACGCCGCTACAGATAGCTCCGAAGCATTGCTGGCGCCGGCACTGGTGGTCACGTCCGGCCGTCAGGTGGAAGCCAAAAAGGCCGCCGTGGCCGCGACCAGCGTCTTCACCCGGGCGGATATCGAACGCCTGCAAGTGCGCAACGTCGATGAACTGCTGACTCGCGTACCAGGCGTCAGCGTCAGCCGCAACGGCGGTCCGGGCAGTATCTCCGGCGTATTTATGCGCGGTACCGGCAGCACTCAGTCGCTGATCCTCGTGGATGGCCAGCGCATTGCCTCTGCCACCAGCGGCACCGCCAGCCTGGAGTTCCTGAGCATCGACCAGATCGAACGGGTCGAAGTGGTGCGCGGCTCGCGCTCGTCACTGTATGGCTCGGACGCCATCGGCGGGGTCATCCAGATCTTCACCCGCCGCGGCGGCAACACCCCGGCACAGCCCTACATGCGCCTGGCCGCTGGCAGTAACAACACCTATGAGCGCACCCTGGGCATCTCCGGTGGCGACGCGCAGACCCGCTACAACCTCAGCGGCAGCCTCAACGAAAGCCAGGGCATCGACAACACCGGCAGCTACCTGGGTGACAATCGCGACGACGACGCCGTGCGCAACCGCGCCCTTAGCCTGAATGTCTCCCACCAATTCAATGAGCAACTGGAAGCGGGCATCAGCGCCCTCGACCAACGCGGCAAAACCGAGTTCGACGACATCTACAGCGGCACCCGCCCTTATGACGACTTCCAGCTCAGCAGCACCTCGGGCTACCTCAGCGCCCAGCTCAACGACAGCTGGCTGAGCCGCATCGAAGCCGGGCACAGCGAAGACAAGCGTGACACCCAAAACGATGACCCACTGGGCTCGCTGTACACCTACAACACCTACCGCAATGCGGCCAACTGGCTGAACACCGTGCAAGTCAATGATGCCAACAAGCTGCTGCTGGGCCTGGACTGGTACGAAGACATCCTGCACAGCTCGACCGACTTCAACGAGACCTCACGCTGGAACCAGGCCGCGTTTATCCAGCACCGATTCTATGGCGAACAGCTCTCCACCGAGCTGGGTATGCGCCATGACAAGAATGAAGACTTCGGCAGCGAGAACACCTGGAACGGCGCCCTGACCGTGCCGGTTAATAACGACCACGAAGCGATCCTGTCCTACAGCGAAGGCTTCCGCGCACCGACCTTCAACGACCTCTACTACCCGGACTTCTGCTCGTTCGGCACCTGCTACCCATCGGCCAACCCGGACCTGACCCCGGAGCATTCGAAAACCTACGAAGCACAATGGCGCAGCCGCTTCAGTGCCGCCACGCAACTGGAACTGTCGCTGTATCGCACCGACCTGAAAGACGCCATCGTGCTGGATCAGGACTACATCCCGCAGAACATCCAGACCGCCCGCATCAACGGCTTCGAAGCCGCCCTGGCCCAGCGCCTGGGTGATTGGCAGGCCAACCTGGCCCTAGGCCTGATTGACCCGCGCGATCGTGACACTGGCCATACCCTGCAGCGCCGCGCCAAACGCACGCTGACTCTGGACCTCGATCGCCAGTTCGGCGCGTTCTCCACCGGTGCCACCTGGCGTGCCGTTGCCGGCCGTTATGACGATGCCGCCAACACCGCTGAACTGGGTGGTTATGGCCTGTTAGCGGTGCGTGCCGGCTGGCAGGCGAGCAAGGAAGTGGGCTTCGAGGTCAAGCTCAACAACCTGCTGGATAAGGATTATGCCGACGCCACCTACACCTACGGCTTCCCCAGCCAGCGTGACAACTACAACACCGAGGGCCGCACCGCCCTGTTCGCCGTAAGCTGGACACCTCAGCTGTAACTAGCGCGCCCCGGCCAGCCGCTCACACAGCTGCGCGGTAGCCTTGAGCATCTGCAGGCTGGGACGCTCAAGGCCGCGGTCGGGGATCACCCAGACCTGGCCATGCTGCACCGCCTGCAGTTGTGGCCAGGCCTGCCAGGCAGGCAGCAGTTGCGCCTCGCTAACCAGAATCACCTCGGGATCGCGCGCCAGCACGGCTTCGAGGCTGATTTGCGGGGCCGCCAGGTGCAGGTCGGCAAACAGGTTCTGCGCCCCACAGACGCGCAAAGCGTCGGAAATGATCTGTTCGCCCCCCAAGGTATACAAGGGCTTGTCCCATACCTGATAGAACACCCGCAACGGTGTCGGGCGCTGATAGCGCGCGCGTAAACGGGCCAACTCATCACGCACCTGCACGGCCAGTTGGCGGCCCCGTTCGGCACGGCCAACGCGCGCACCCAGCTCAGCCACCTGGCTCGCCAGTTGCTCCAGGCTATGGGGTTCGGCCTCGTAGAGGGGAATGTTCAAATCGCGCAATTGCTGGCGCTGGGCGGCGTTGATGCTGTCCGGCCAGAGCAACACCAAGTCCGGCTGCAGACTCAACAGGGTTTCAAACTCCAGCTGTCCGGGCTCACCCACCGAGGGCAAGGCGGCCAGCGCCGCAGGTCGCTCACCCAGCGCGCCGACCAACTGCTCGGCGGCGCCCAGCTCCAGCATCAGCTCAGTCAGCGACGGCGCCAGACTGACCACCCGCTGCTGCGCCTGCACCGGCAGGGCCAGCACACAGAGCAGCAGCGCAAGCAGGCGCATCAGCCGAGCTGACGTGGAATGCGGTAGAGGTACAGCAGCACCAGGCTGGACAGTGCCAGCAGCATCAGCGGCAAGGCCGGCAAACCGGCGAACACCGCCAGAGCGGCGATCCAGGCGGGCAAGGCGGCGCCAACAAAGGCCAGGCGCCGGATGCGCGCCAAGGCAACCCAGGCGGCGGGCTCGTCCGGCGTATCGAGGGCTTTTTCGGTGGCGATCAGGCCATGCTTGAAGCGATGAAACAGCGGCAGGCTGACAAACATCGAGGCCAGGCCGGCGATAAACAGCGGCATGGCCAGCAGTGACGACGCGCGCTCAGCGGCAAACAGGGCATTAAGCAACACCAACGGTGCCAGGGTCACCAGCACTTGCCACCACCAGGCCAGGGCCAGACGGCGGCGCACGTCATTGCGGGTCACGCCTTGGGCTCCAGCTCGACCTCGCCCTGGTGCAGGCTGCCGAGCATATGGCCGAGCTTGCCGGCCTTGGTGGCGAGGTACTTCTTGTTGTACGGGTTCTGCCCGGCCTGCAGCGGCACCCGGCTGGCGACGCGCAAACCATAGTGCTCAAGGGCTTTGACCTTGCGCGGATTGTTGGTCATCAACTTGATGGCGCTGATGCCGAGGTGCTCCAGCATCGGCTGGCAGATGGCGTAGTCACGCTGATCGGCACCAAAACCCAGACGCTCATTGGCCTCGACGGTATCAGCGCCGCCATCCTGCAGCTCGTAGGCGCGGATCTTGTTCAGCAGGCCAATGCCACGACCTTCCTGGCGCAGGTACAGCAGCACGCCGCGGCCTTCATCGGCAATCGCTTGCAGGGCCGCTTGCAGTTGCGCACCGCAATCACAACGCAGGCTGAACAGGGCATCGCCGGTCAGGCATTCGGAATGCAGACGCCCGAGTACCGGGGCGCCATCGCTGAAGTCACCGAGCGTCAGGGCGATGTGTTCCTTGCCGGTCGCCTCGTCGAGGAAACCGTGCATGGTGAACAGCGCAAATGGCGTAGGCAGTTGGGAGGCGGCGACAAACACGACAGACACCGGATGCTCCTGATAATCAAAGGGCGGAAAAACGCAGGGCGGGCATTGTAGCAGCAGCATCTGCCGGCCAGGCAGCTTGAATTGTGCAGGATAACCATCGGCACAGCCGATTAGAGTTTGGACTCCAGCACCAGCAAGCCTTGATCTTCACGCCAGCGCACGCGATTGAGGAAGCTCATGCCCAGCAAGGCATCGGTGGGCGACTCGCCCTCCAGCACGGCAGCCTCGACGCCGAGCACCTCGAGCGGACCGACCTTGACCCGATTGAGGTTGACCAGCCAGGCCCGCGCGGTGCCGCTGGCGGTGTTGACCACCATCGGCCGACCCTGGGTACGAAAATCGATGCCCAGACGCCGTGCCTGGCTTTCATTCAAGGCGATTGAAGTGGCGCCAGTGTCCACCAGAAACTGCATCGGCTGGCCGCCAATCGAACCGGCCACCCGGTAGTGACCATCGCCACCGCGAGCAATACTGGTCTGGCTCTTGCCCGGCGCGGCGAAGCCGGCGCTCGACTCACGACTGAGGCTGTAGGGCCGCTCCACACCATCCACTCGCAACACCGCACCGCGGCTGTCGGCGCTGATCACCTGGACGCCGCCGGGGCCGGTCTGGCCGACCTTGACCAGCTTGCGCAGGCCGTCGACATTCAGCACCGCCGCCCCCGGAAACAGGCCCACCACCTGCACCTGGGTGGCGGCCTGGGCGCTGCCGACAAACGCCAGCAGACTGGCAACGATCAGGTGTTCAAGGCGTCCCATGGTGCGGTTCCTGTGCTGAGTCATAGGGGTAGTGATCCTTCCAGCGTTTGAAGATGGCGCGCAGACTGCCGCTGCGCACCAGTACGTCCATGCGTTGTTCATAGAGCTGCTTCAGCGCCCGACCACGCTCGGTGCGGGCAAAGGCCAGGTACAGCGGCAGCAGCTGCAACTCGGTGACACGCAGGTCCGCGTGCTGCTCCAAGCTGGCGAGGAGGAAGTCCACCTCGGCATCGTCGTCGATATAAAAATCCGCATGTCCCTCGCGCAACATCGCCGGGATGCCATCACGGCGCTGCACTTCCTGGTAGCGAGAAATGCCGGGCAGTTGGTCCTGAAAGGCGTAACCGCGCACCCAGATCAGCCGGTAATTGGCCAGGGTCTGCAGAGTCGGCTGGGGCAGGCGGCTCAGACCGAGGGCCACCACCCGGTCGGCGGCGTAGGGCCAGCGCGGGAAGTCCAGGTCATCCACCTCACCCCGATACAAACCGAGGGCTGCATCCACCTTGCCGCGCTGGGCCAGACCGATTGAGCGGGTGTAGGGCTCGCTGCTGGCGACCAGCTTGACGCCCGCTGGTTCGAACACGGCGCGCAGCACGTCCCAGGCCAGGCCGGAACCATCGGCATTGCTGTGGCCTTCCCAGGCTTCGCCGGCCACACGGATTTCAGCCGGCAGCGTCTGCGCCACCGCCTCCGCCGTGCAGCTCAACAATCCACCCAACAACATGCCCAGCCAACGCCCCAGCATGGTGACTCCGTTCAACTCAACCCGAGAATGATCAGTTGCAGGCTCAGCCAGGCAAATACGCCCGCCAGCACATCATCCAGCATAATCCCCAATCCGCCATGCACATGCCGATCAATCCAGCGAATGGGCCACGGTTTGACGATATCGAACAGGCGAAACAGAACAAACCCCAGCAACAGCCACTGCCAACCCGCCGGCACCAGCCAGAGGGTGATCCACACCCCGACCAGTTCGTCCCATACGATGCCGCCATGATCATGCACGCCGAGGTCGCGGGCCACCTTGCCGCACAGCCAGCAACCGAACAGCGTGGTCACCACCAGCATCAGCCCGTAGCCCCATGCTGGCAGCAACTGCCACAGCGGCACAAACCCCAGCGCCAGCAGCGAGCCCCAGGTACCGGGCGCCTTGGGCAAGGTGCCGGAGCCAAAGCCAAAGGCGAGAAAATGCCAAGGGTTGCGCCACACCGACGGTGGCGCCTTGTTTGCGTCAGTCACCCGAACTCCCGAAATGTTGATAGCCGCGCTGCGGCGGCGTAATGACCCGACCCTGTTCATCGAGCAATTGCACGCCCTGCCCGGCCACCACCCGACCGATCACCTGCAACGCCCAGCCAGCGGCCTGCAAACCCGGCAGATACTGCGGGGGCAGAGTAAAGGCCAGGCGGTAATCATCGCCACCGCTCAAGGCGCAGTGCTGCGCCGCCGGCAGGCTGAGTAAGGCCCGGATCGCCGCCGACAAAGGCACACACGCCAGTTCAATCTGCAACGCCACGCCGGAAGCCGCGGCAATATGGCCGCAATCGGCAAGCAGCCCATCGGAGATATCCAACGCCGCCGAAGCCTTGCCACGCAGTGCCTGCCCCAGCGCCAGTTGCGGCCTGGGCGACCAGTACTGGGCCAGCAATGCTACCGACACCTCGGGCGCGGCCTGCTGCTGACCCAGCACCAGGGGCAAAGCCGCCGCCGCATCGCCCAGACTGCCACCGACACACAGTAGATCGCCGACCTGGGCACCGCTGCGCAGCAACGCCTGACCCCGCGGCAGGCGACCGAACACCGTAACCGTTAGGCTCAAGGGCCCACGGGTGGTGTCGCCGCCAATCAACGCCAGGCCACATTGCTCGGCCATCTGATTGAGGCCGCAGGCAAAGCCCTGCAGCCAATCATTCGTAGCCTGCGGCAGACACAGCGCCAGGGTAAAACCGAGCGGCGTCGCGCCCATGGCTGCCAGATCGCTGGCCGCCACGGCCAACACGCGCTGGCCGAGCAAAAAGGCATCGCAAGGATCAGGAAAATGCACCCCGGCGACCAGAGTATCGGTGGAGATCGCCAGCTGCTCGCCAGCCGGCAGATCGAGCAAGGCGCAATCATCGCCAATGCCAAGGGCCACGCCTTCGGCCGCCTGCGCACAGGGCGCGGCAGCGAAGTAATGACGGATCAGCTCAAACTCACCCATGCGTCAACGCCCCGTTGCGGGACGAGCTGGCGCCCCCAAACGGAAGCGCCGACGGGCAAAAGACTTAGCGCTTATTGGCACGCACTTCATCGGCACGCAGCTTGGGGGCCAGCTTGTCGAGGATGCCGTTGACGAACTTGTGGCCATCGGTGGCGCCAAAGATCTTCGCCAACTCGATGCCTTCGTTGATCACCACGCGGTACGGCACGTCGACACGATGACGCAACTCGTAGGCCGACAGGCGCAGGATCGCCAACTCAACCGGGTCCAGCTCTTCCAGCGGACGGTCGAGGAAACCGGCGAAGGCGTCATCCAACTCGGTCTTGTTCTGCGGAACACCGTGGAGGATTTCCCGAAAGTAAGCGCCATCAACGCCGACAAAATCATTGTCGACGCGGAACTGGGCTTCAATTTCGTTTACCGACTGACCGGCCAGGTGCCACTGATACAGGGCCTGCATGGCCAGACTGCGCGCTTTGCGGCGCGCAGCGGTCTTGCCTTTGGCCGGCTTTTCGTCGGGCTGGGCGGGATGATCGAGATCGCTGTTAAAACTCACTTGGCCTCCAGCTGCGCCAGCAGGCTGACCATTTCCAGAGCAGACAGTGCAGCTTCAGCGCCTTTGTTACCGGCCTTGGTGCCGGAACGCTCGATGGCTTGTTCGATAGAATCAACTGTCAGCACACCAAAGGCCACCGGCACGCCGAACTCCATGGACACCTGGGCCAGGCCCTTGGTGCATTCGCCAGCGACGTATTCGAAGTGCGGAGTACCGCCACGAATCACGGCGCCCAGGGCGATGATGGCCGCGTATTCGCCACGCTGGGCAACCTTCTGCGCCACCAGCGGAATCTCGAAAGCACCCGGTGCACGGATGATGGTGATGTCGCTCTCGCTCACGCCGTGGCGGACCAGTGCGTCAACGGCACCGCTTACCAGGCTCTCAACCACGAAGCTGTTGAAGCGGCCGACTACCAGGGCAAAACGGCCCTTGGGGGCGATGAAGGTACCTTCGATGGTCTTCAGGGTCATGGGCATTCTCGTATCTATAAAAGAGCAGGATTAAACAACCTGGGCGCCGCGTGGCGCCCAGTTGGGTTTATTCAGAGGGCAGGTATTCTACAACTTCCAGGTCAAAGCCGGATATGGCGTTGAACTTCATCGGCGAACTCATCACGCGCATTTTGCGCACGCCGAGGTCACGCAGAATCTGCGAACCGGCGCCGACGGTGCTGTAAGTGGTCGGCGAGGTGACCTTGGCATCGCTGCCCAGTTGCTGCTCCAGATGGGCCAGCAACTCCTGGCCACTGAGCGGATTACCCAGCAGCAAGACCACGCCACTACCGGCCTCGGCGACCTTGGCCATGGCGGCGCGCAGGCTCCAGCGGCCCGGTTGCTTGACCATAAACAGGTCGCGCAGCGGCTCCATGTTATGCACGCGCACCAGGGTCGGTTCGTCGGCGCTGATCTGCCCCAGAGTCAGGGCCATGTGCACATCGCCCTCCACCGCATCGCGGTAGGTCACCAGGGTGAACGAGCCCAATTCGCTGTCCAACGGCTGCTCGGCAATCCGCTGAACGGTACGTTCATGGATCAGTCGGTAGTGGATCAGGTCAGCGATGGTGCCGATCTTGATGCCATGTTCCTGGGCGAACACTTCCAGCTCAGGGCGACGGGCCATGGTGCCGTCGTCGTTCATGATCTCGCAGATCACCCCGGACGGCTCGAAACCGCCCATGCGCGCCAGGTCGCAGGCCGCTTCGGTGTGACCGGCACGGGCCAGCACGCCGCCGGGCTGGGCCATCAGCGGGAAGATATGGCCTGGGCTGACGATGTCGTCGGCCTTGGCATTCTTCGCCGCAGCCGCCTGCACGGTGCAGGCGCGGTCGGCCGCGGAGATGCCTGTGGTCACGCCCACGGCAGCTTCGATCGACACGGTGAACTTGGTGCCAAAACCCGAGCCATTGCGCGGTGCCATCAGCGGCAGCTTGAGGGTTTCGCAACGTTCGCGGGTCATCGGCATGCAGATCAGGCCGCGGGCGAAACGCGCCATAAAGTTGATGTGCTCGGCGGTCACGCACTCGGAGGCGATGATCAGATCGCCCTCATTCTCGCGGTCCTCGTCATCCATGAGGATGACCATTTTGCCCTGCCGAATGTCTGCAACCAGTTCTTCGATGCTATTGAGCGCCACGGGCAGCTCCTTTCTCGGATGTGTAGGGGGCACCGGCGCCAAGGCGCGCAGTGCAGAATTTACAGATAACCGTTTTCCGCCAAAAAGCCTTCCGTCAGGCCGCTGGCCTTGGGCTCGGCGGCCTTGTCACCGAGCAGCAGACGCTCCAGGTAACGGGCCAGCAGGTCCACTTCCAGGTTGACCTGGCGACCGGCGTGGTAATCAGCCATCACGGTTTCGCCAAGCGTGTGCGGCACGATGGTCAGCTCGAATTCGGCGCCATTCACGCCATTCACCGTCAGGCTGGTGCCATCCACGGTGATCGAGCCTTTCAGCGCGATGTATTTGGCCAGCTCACGGGGAGCGCGAATTTTGAATTGCACGGCGCGGGCATTGTCCTCGCGGGAGATCACCTCGCCGACGCCGTCCACATGGCCGCTGACCAGATGGCCACCGAGGCGACTGGTGGGCGTAAGGGCCTTCTCCAGGTTGACCTTGCTGCCGACCTTCAAATCAATAAACGCGCTGCAGGCCAGGGTTTCGCGGCTGACATCGGCCCAAAAGCCATTGCCCGGCAACTCCACAGCGGTCAGGCACACGCCATTCACGGCAATACTGTCACCCAGTTTGACGTCACCCAGATCCAGCTTGCCGGTCTCGACGTAGACGCGCACATCGCCGCCCTTGGGGCTCAGCGCACGGATGGTGCCAATGGCTTCGATAATTCCGGTAAACATCAGACCCCCTGGGTTGGCAGCACGCCATGCAGGCGGCAACGCCCGGTGGCAGGCAGAAAAACAACAGACATCACGACGCACTCCTGTTCGTTGAACAAACAGGGCGGTTCGATCGATAGGGATTTCACGGACGCAGGCCAGCCGCGCCCTTAAAGGGAATCCCGCTCTCTCTTTATCCGGACTCTAACCGTCGGCCCCGGAATCACACCGGGTCTGCTGACCTTAGCGGGCCTGACGGCTCGACAAGCGCTCGCGGGCTAGGCCCTGGCTAAAACCATGGGGGCCATTACCGCCGGTGGGGAATTACACCCCGCCCTGAGAACGTTGCAGCCACATGCGCGGCTGCGTGCGACCTTTTACCATATTTGCCCTGCCGGTGCATGCCTAGGCCGACCAGACTCAAGTCCCGCGAGGCACGGGCCGGGCAATAATCCGCCAGTCATCGCCGACGGCGCGCATCTCGACGATTTTCAGCTCTTGAGCCTCGGCCATTTTCGCCAGAGGCCAATCCAGCAATGGTCGAGCGCTGGAACCGAGGAACTTGGCCGCAACAAACAGCTGGTACTCATCCACCAGCCCCTGACGGGCGAAAGCCCCAGCCAGACGCGGACCAGCTTCCACCAATACCTCGTTGGCTCCGCGGGCAGCCAATTCCAGCAGCAGTTTGCGCAGATCGACATGGCCATTGCTGCCCGACACCGCCAGCAGCTCATGACCATCGTCGAGAAACAATTGCCGCGCCCCAGCCGCCGCACAGGTGGCCACCAGGGCCTTGCCGGCCTGATAGAAAGGCGCACTCAGCGGCACCCGTAGGCGCCCATCGACCAGCACCCGCAGCGGCGGCCGGGTCATGGCCAGGGCCGTCAGTTCGGCATTCAAGCCCAGTTCGTCAGGGCGCACGGTCAGCCGCGCGCCATCGGCCAACACCGTATCGGCGCCGGTCAACACCACACTGGCGCGGGCACGCAACCGCTGTACTGCCGCGCGCGCCGCCGGCCCGGTGATCCACTGACTTTCACCGCTGGCCATGGCCGTGCGGCCGTCCAGGCTCATGGCCAGTTTGACCCGCACATAGGGCAGGCCCTGCTCCATGCGCTTGATAAAGCCAACATTCAACGCCCGCGCTTCGCTTTCCAGCACACCGCAGGCGACCTCAATACCGGCGTCCTGCAAACGCGCCAAGCCACGCCCAGCCACCTGAGGATTAGGGTCCTGCATCGCTGCGACTACACGCGCAACGCCGGCCTGCACCAAGGCCTCGGCGCACGGCGGGGTGCGGCCGTGATGACTGCAAGGTTCCAGGGTCACATAAGCCGTGGCACCGCGGGCCTTGGCGCCGGCCTGACGCAGAGCATGTACCTCGGCATGGGGCTCACCGGCACGGGCATGCCAGCCTTCCCCGACAACCTGCCCGGCCGCGACAATAACGCAGCCGACGCGTGGATTGGGATGGGTCGAATACACGCCCTTGCGCGCCAGTTCGAGGGCGCGCGCCATGCTGCGCTGATCGAGCACGGCCTGTTCGGCTGCCGTCATTCGTGGCTCGGCTCGCGGGACAAGCGGTCGATCTCCTCGCGGAACTCGTTGAGGTCCTGGAAGCGCCGGTACACCGAGGCGAAGCGGATGTAAGCCACTTCATCGAGTTTCTGCAGCTCGCCCATCACCAGCTCGCCGAGTACCCGCGACTTGATCTCGCGCTCGCCGGTGGCGCGCAGCTTGTGCTTGATATGGGCAATCGCCGCTTCCAGGCGCTCGACGCTCACCGGCCGTTTCTCCAGCGCGCGCTGCATGCCGGCACGCAGCTTTTCCTCGTCGAACGGCTGGCGACTGCCGTCGGACTTGATCAGTCGCGGCATCACCAGCTCGGCAGTTTCAAAGGTGGTGAAACGCTCTTCGCACGCCAGACACTCGCGCCGACGACGCACCTGTTCACCTTCGGCGACCAGACGTGAGTCGATCACCTTGGTGTCATTCGCTCCACAAAACGGACAATGCATGGGCGCAAACAGCCGAAAAAATGAGGGAACTCATGGTAGCGCATCGCACCGACAGCGCCCACAGCCAAGACAAGCCAGAGGCTTTGCGGTATATAAGCCGCCCGTTTCGCCATCGTTTGTGGAAGTTACCATGCTGCCGCGCCTGCTTGCCCTGCTTTGCCTGTCCAGCCTGCTCGCGGCCTGCAGCAGCACGCCGCCGGCGCCCGCCCTGGCAACAACCGTCAAACCGAAGCCGAAACCGGCACTGGTCGCGCCCGAGCCGCTGCCCAACCACTTGCGCGAACTCAGTGGCCAGTTACTCGGCGTACCCGCCGCCGGCGAGGCCGAATTGGCCCTGCTATTAGTCGACAGCCGCGACCGGCCAGTGCAACTGCTGGCCAGCAGCCGCCTGAGCGGCAACGGCGCGGCGCTGCCTTTTAGTTTGCGCTTCAGCCCCATCAGCATCCCAGCGGGCCAGCGCCTGGAGCTGCGCGGCCGGGTCAGCCAGGCCGGCATTCTGACCTTGCGCCTGCCCGCGCGACCGATCCAGCCCGCGAGCAATCAGGCCCTGGGCGCACTGCAACTGGTGCCGGCGCCATGAAAGCCCCGTGTGAATTGCAAAGCGCCCTCGCCGGCCTGCTCGGCGATGCCCGCCTGGTGGCGGAAACCCTGCCCGGCACCGACCTCAAGCTGTGGCTGATCGACCCGGCCAATATGGAGCGCGCCTTCAACCCGGAAGAAACGCGGCGCATTCTCGAGGAGCCTCCTTACTGGTGCTTCTGCTGGGCCAGCGGCCTGGTGCTGGCGCGCTGGCTGGCCGAACGGCCCGAGTGGGTGCGCGGCAAGCGCGTGCTGGATTTTGGCGCGGGCTCCGGAGTGGCGGCGATTGCCGCAGCCAAGGCTGGCGCGCTTGAAGTGGTGGCCTGCGACCTAGACCCACTGGCGCTGGCCGCTTGCCGAGCCAATGCGCAGCTCAATGACGTACAGCTCAGCTACTCCGAAGACTTCTTCGCCGAGGCCGACCGCTTTGACCTGATCATCGTCGCCGACGTGCTCTACGACCGCGCCAATCTGCCGTTGCTCGACCAGTTCCTCAGCCGCGGCCAGCAGGCGCTGGTGGCCGACTCGCGGGTGCGCGATTTCCAGCACCCGCTGTACCAGCGCATCGGCCTGCTGGACGCCTGCACCTGGCCGGACCTGGCGGAGCCGGCAGAGTTTCGCCTGGTCAGCCTGTACCACGCGCAGCGCTGATTTTCAGCGCCAGGGCGCTTGCTTCTGCCACTCCGCGCCCACATCTTTAACCGCATTCACCTCAGCCAATGAGACCGATCATGAGCGACACGCCGTATATCTTCGACGCCAGCAGCCTCAACTTTGACCAATTGGTGATTGAGAACTCCTTCCACAAGCCAGTACTGGTGGACTTCTGGGCCGAGTGGTGCGCGCCGTGCAAAGCACTGATGCCGCTGCTGGCGCAGATCACCGAGTCCTATCGCGGCGAGCTGCTGCTGGCCAAGGTCAACTGCGACCTGGAGCCGGACATCGTCCAGCGCATGGGCATCCGCAGCCTGCCCACCGTGGTGCTGTTCAAGGACGGTCAGCCGGTCGACGGCTTTACCGGCGCCCAGCCGGAATCGGCGATTCGCGGCCTGCTCGCACCCCACGTCGCCGAACCGGCACCCGAAGCTGCCGACCCGCTGGAAACGGCCCAAGCCCTGTTTGCCGAAGGCCGCATCGGTGACGCCGAAAGCCTGTTGCAGCAATTGCTGACTGAAGACAACAGCAACGCCGCTGCACTGATCCTGTATGCACGCTGCCTGGCCGAACGCGGCGAACTGGGCGAGGCCGAAGTGGCCCTGAATGCCGTGACAGGCGACAGCCACAAACAGGCCCTGGCCGGCGCCCGCGCACAACTGACCTTCCTGCGCCAGGCCGCCGACCTACCAGACGTGGCCGAACTGAAAAGCCGCCTGGCCGCCAACAGCGAAGACGACGAAGCGGTCTATCAATTGGCCATCCAGCAACTCGCTCGCCAGCAGCCCGAGGCCGCCCTGGACGCCTTGCTGCGTCTGTTCGTGCGTAACCGCAACTACGCCGACGGCCTGCCGCACAAGACCCTGCTGCAAGTGTTCGAGCTGCTCGGCAATGACCATCCCTTGGTCACCACCTACCGGCGCAAGCTGTACCAGGCCATCTACTGAGTAACGACTGCAGGGCTGGTCAGCGGCAAATAAAGTCGTTATAACGTAACAACTTTATTTGCCAGCCTTCCGGAGTTGCCATGCGCCGCCTGCTATTTGCCCTGCCTTTCGCCCTGCTGCCCCTGGCGGCCGCTCACGCCGCCCATGACGAACATGAGCACCACGATGAGCACGCCAGCCTTGCCGCCCACGAGCATGGTGCCGCCCAACTGAACGTTGCGCTGGAAGGCCAGCGCCTGGAATTGGCCCTGGAAAGCCCGGCGATGAACCTGGTGGGGTTTGAACATGCCGCCGTCAGCAGCAGCGACAAAGTTGCCGTGGCGCGCGCCCAACAACACCTGCAGACACCCCTGGCGCTGTTTGGCATTGCCGCTGCAGCCGGCTGTGTAATCACCAGCCATGAGCTGCACAGCCCGCTGTTCGAGGCCCACGCCGAAGAACACGAAGAACACGAAGAACACGAAGAACACGAAGAACACGAAGAACACGACAAAGAGCATGGCGCCGAACACAGCGATATCGACGCCAACTACGTGCTGACCTGCAGCCAGCCGCAGACGCTGGCGGCCATCGACCTCAGCGAGCTGTTCAAACGCTTTCCGGCCACCGATAAAATCCAGGTGCAACTGATCGGCCCTAACGGCCAGCAAGGCGCTGAACTCTCCGCCGCACAGCCACGTCTGAGCTTCTGACAACCCTTGCAGGCCACTATTGGGCGGCGCTAGGGTGCTCCTGCCGATCTTGGCCTCGCCTCTGGACACCCAATGAGCGCACTGATTGAACTGACCGAGCTGGGCTTTGCCTGGCCCGGCCAAGCCGAACTGCTGGATATCCCGGCGTTCACCCTGCTGCAGGGCGAAAGCCTGTTCCTCAAAGGCCCCAGCGGCAGTGGCAAAACCACCCTACTGGGCCTGCTGGGCGGCGTACAAAAGCCCGGTCGCGGGCGTATCCACTTGCTCGGCGCGGACCTCAGCAGCATGTCCGCCGGCGCCCGCGATCACTTTCGCGTCGACCACACCGGCTATATCTTCCAGCAGTTCAACCTGCTGCCGTTTCTCTCGGTGCGTGAAAACGTCGAGCTGCCCTGCCACTTTTCCAAGCTGCGTACACAGCGCGCGCAACAGCGCCACGGCAGTGTGAGCCAGGCCGCCAGCGCCCTGCTCAGCCACCTTGGTCTGGTCGATCCGGCGTTGCAGGCGCGCCGCGCCGACAGCCTGTCGATTGGCCAGCAACAGCGTGTCGCCGCCGCCCGCGCCCTGATCGGCCAGCCCGAACTGGTGATCGCCGACGAGCCCACTTCAGCCCTGGACAGCGATGCCCGCGAGGCCTTCTTGCAACTGCTGTTTGCCGAATGCCGCGCAGCCGGCTCCAGCCTGCTGTTTGTCAGCCACGACCAGAGTCTGGCGCCCCTGTTTGACCGCAGCCTGTCGCTGAGCGACCTCAACCGCGCCTCGCGCCCGTCGGAGCTCTGAGCATGTACCTCATACGTCTGGCCCTGGCCAGTCTGGCCAACCGCCGCTTTACTGCCTGGCTGACGGTGTTCGCAATTGCCCTGTCCGTGTGTTTGCTGCTGGCCGTGGAGCGCATCCGCACGGAAACCCGCAGCAGCTTTGCCAGCACCATCAGCGGCACCGACCTGATCGTCGGCGCCCGCTCCGGCTCCATCAACCTGCTGCTGTATTCGGTGTTTCGCCTCGGCAATGCCACCAACAACATTCGCTGGGACAGTTTCGAGACCATCGCCCACGACCCCAAAGTAAAGTGGGCAATTCCGATCTCGCTGGGCGACTCACACCGTGGCTACCGGGTCATGGGCACCAGCCGCGCCTACTTCGAACATTATCAATACGGCCGCGGCCAGGCCCTGCAACTGGCTCAAGGCCAGACCTTTGCCGACGACCCCTTTGCCGTGGTGCTCGGCGCCGAAGTGGCCGAGGCCCTGCACTATCAACTGGGTCAGCAATTGGTGCTGGCCCATGGCGTGGCCACCATCAGCCTGAGCAAGCACGACGACAAACCCTTCAGCGTGGTCGGCATCCTCAAGCGCACCGGTACACCGGTCGACCGCACCTTGCATATCAGCCTGCAAGGCATGCAGGCGCTGCACATCGACTGGCAGAACGGCGTGCCCGCCCAAGGCAAAGGACGGATCAGCGCCGAGCAGGCGCGCAGCATGGACCTGCAGCCGCACGCCATTACTGCGGCCATGCTGGGCCTGAACAGCAAGATCGCCACCTTCAGCGTGCAACGGCAAATCAATGAGTTTCGCGGCGAACCGCTGCTGGCCATTCTCCCTGGCGTGGCCTTGCAGGAACTCTGGAGCCTGATGGGCAGCGCGGAGAAAGCCCTGTTCGTGGTCTCGCTGTTTGTGGTGCTAACCGGTTTGATCGGCATGCTCACGGCGATCCTCACCAGCCTCAACGAACGGCGCCGAGAAATGGCCATTCTGCGCTCGGTGGGCGCCCGGCCCTGGCATATCGCCAGCCTGCTGATTGTCGAAGCCTTCGCCCTGGCCCTGGCCGGTGTGCTGCTGGGCCTGGCGTTGCTGTACCTGGGCATCGTCCTGGCGCAGGGTTATGTGCAGGCCAACTACGGCCTGTTCCTGCCGCTGGCCCTGCCGAGTCGCTATGAGTGGACCCTGCTTGGCGCTATTCTGGCCGCCGCCCTGCTGATGGGCGCGCTTCCGGCCTGGCGGGCTTATCGCCAGTCGCTGGCCGATGGTCTGTCGATCCGCCTGTGAGAACTTATTGATGCTGCGTGCGCTGCTTGCCCTCTCCTTTATCGTCGCCCTGCCCCTGTGGGCGGCAGAACCGCGTGAACTGACCTGGTCGGAAATGCTCCCCGCCGATACCGCGCCCGCCGCACCACCGGCCGCCATGCACGACTTGTCGAAACTGGCTGACGCCCTGGCCGCCGAATCCGGCCCAGCCGCCAGCCAGCAGTCCGTGGCAGCACCGGTGGTCAAGGCGCTGGATGGCCAACTGGTCAAACTGCCCGGCTATATAGTGCCGCTGGATGTCACCGAAGAAGGCCGGGTAACCGAGTTCCTGCTGGTGCCGTACTACGGCGCCTGCATCCATGTGCCGCCACCGCCGCCGAACCAGATCGTGCACGTAAAAACCGAGCTGGGCGTATTGATGGACAACCTCTACCAGCCGTTCTGGATCGAAGGCCCGTTGCGGGTCGAGAACACCAGCACCGACCTGGCTGAAGCCGGCTACCAGATGGACGCCAGCAAGATTTACCCCTACGAATCGAGCGAAAACTGAAAACCCTGCGACAAAAAGCCCGATAAGACCCTGCGCCGGAATGAAGGTTCCATTGAGCTGGGTCAACGCGGCACGCACGCTAAGCTCTACCATTGACCACAGCCAACACAAGTTTATAACTCGATGGAGCCCACCCATGCGTAACTCGATTCTTGCCGCATCCTTGCTCGCCCTGGCCGTTGCCAGCCCTGCTGCCCATGCCTTCAAAGAAGGCGACATCATTGTGCGTGCCGGTGCTATCACCGTTGACCCGCACGAAAGCAGCAGCGATATCTGGGTCGGCGCCTTGGGCACTGACGTCGCTGGCACCAAAGCCACTCTCGACAGCGACACCCAGCTGGGCCTGAACTTTGCCTATATGGTCACCGACCACGTTGGTGTTGAACTGCTGGCCGCTACCCCGTTCAGCCACTCCGTAGGCGTTCAAGGCATGCCAGGCGCATTTGCCGGCCTGAACGGCAAACTGGGTGACATCAAGCACCTGCCGCCAACCCTCAGCGCCGTTTACTACCCGATGGAAAGCGCTTCCGCCTTCCAACCTTATGTCGGCCTGGGCCTCAACTACACTTGGTTCTTCGACACTGAACTGACCAGCTCGGCTGAAGACAAAGGCTTCAGCGGTCTGGACCTGGAAGATTCCTGGGGTCTGGCCTACCAGGTGGGCATGGACTACATGCTGACCGAAAACATCATGATCAACGGCCAGGTGCGCTACATCGACATCGACACCAAAGGCACCACCAACATCCTGGGTGACGAAGTAGAAGTCGACGTTGACGTTGACCCGTTCGTCTACATGGTTGGCCTCGGCTACAAGTTCTAAGCAACACAAAAAAGCCGACCTCAGGGTCGGCTTTTTGCTGCCTGTGATTTACCCAAACCAACAAGGCGCCCGCAGGCGCCTTGTTGGTTTGCCGCGCAGAACTACAGCCCCAACAAGCGCGCCAGGCCGATCGCCATGGGCGTCGGCTCGGGGAAATTGAAACGCTGCAGCAGACGCTGATTATTGGCCCGCGAATGACGAATATCGCCTGCCCGCGCAACAACATGATTGACTGCCGGCAAGCCACCCAGAAGCCCACCGATTTCGGCCAGCAACTGCTTGAGACTCGTCGCCCGACCCAGACCGACATTCACCGCCCCTGGCTCAACGCAAGGCTGCTCCAACGCCTGCAACAGCAGCGTCACCAGATCGCCGACATAGACGAAATCACGGGTCTGCTCGCCGTCGCCGAATACCGTGATAGGTAGCCCCTGCTGCGCCCGTTCGGTAAAGATACTGATCACCCCCGAGTACGGCGAGGACGGGTCCTGGCGCGGACCGAAGATATTAAAAAAGCGAAACACCACCGGCTCCAGAGCGTGCTGGCGGCGGTAAAAATCCAGGTACTGCTCGCTGGCCAATTTGTCCACGGCATAAGGCGTCAGCGGCGCCTTGGGCGTGTCTTCATCAATAGCCAAACCTTCGCCGTTATTGCCGTACACCGCCGCACTGGAGGCAAACAGCACGCGCTTGACCCCGTGCGTGCGCATGGCTTCGCAGACATTCAAGGTGCCGATGAAGTTGCTCTGATGGGTGCTTACCGGATCGTCCACCGAGGCTTGCACCGAGGCCACCGCCGCCAGATGCACCACCGCGCGACAGCCCTGCATGCAGCGCTGCACCAGCGCGGCATCGGCCACGTCGCCCTCGATCAGCTCGATACGCGAATGGTCCATGGGCAAATTTTCCGGCTTGCCCGTGGACAGATTGTCCAGCACGCGCACCGCATAACCCTTGGCCAGCAAGGCATCGGCCAGATGGGAGCCGATAAAGCCGGCACCGCCGGTGATCAGGATAGGTGCGTCAGACATGCCGGTAATATCGATCCAATAAATGCGGCAAGGCCGTGCGCCAGGCGCGCGGCTTGACCCCAAAGGTGTGCAGGATTTTCTTGCAGGCCAGCACCGCATGCTGCGGTTCATCGGCCACATCAGGGCGCGAAGCATGGGCCTGCGGCTTGATCTCATCGAGCAACAGACTGCGAAATGCCCGCGCTTCGCTCAATACCGCCTGCCCCAGCGCCAGTGAGGTAGTCGCCTCTTGGCCGCCGTAGTGGTAAGTGCCCCACAGCGGCGCCTGGCAGTCCAACTGCTTCAATACCGCCAAAATCACCCGCGCGGCATCGTCTACCGGCGTCGGGTTGCCCCGGCGGTCGTCGGCCAGCAGCAATTCGGCATCACGCTCGGCCCGCTGCAGAAAGCGCCCCAGCAGCCCCTGCGCACTGTCGTCCAGCAACCAGCCAAAACGCAGCAACACATGCCGCGGGCACGTAGCGCGCACGCTTTGCTCAATGCGCCACAAGGCCTGGCCGCGCACGCCCAGGGGCAGCGGTTCGTCTTTTTCGCTGTAGGCCGTGGCGCGCGCGCCATCGAACACGCGGTAACTGGAAGGCTGCAAAAGCAGAATGCTGTGGTGCTGACAGAGTTCGGCCAGACGCTCGACGGCCCGCTCTTGCGGCGCAAAGCGCGCTTCGCTGGCGGTCTCGGCCTGAAACCAGTCGTGGTAATAGGCCAGATTGATCAACGCATCCGGGCGGGTGTCATCAATCAACTGAGTCAGGCTGGCCGCATCCCAACCGGCGTCCGGCGGGCGCGGCGCGAGGAAGCCAATGTCTTCCTCGGCGCCCTGGCGAATCAGCGCCTGGCCAAGGGCATTGCCACCGCCCAACAGCATGAGGCGCATATGCATGGTCGCGCGCTCAGTACTTAAAACGGTTGTGGATACCAAATAGGCATCCTGACAAGCGAGTGAGTGAGTGAGAAGCCAATAGAATCAATAGTCTTCATGCGACGACCCTGAGAAACGACAAAGAAAAGTAAAGAAAATAGTAAAGAATCAACCACATTAAGCTGAAAAACTTTACACCTCCGATGGAGTGCGAAGGCGAGGTGCGGATCCTAGATGAGCATGATCAGCGATTAGTCGATATCAGACAACATCTATTGCCCATCAGAAAATCCGCCCCACCGTTTCCAGCGCCGCCCGCTTGCGCAGGCCATGCCCAAGCAGCACATATACAGTGCTCCAAGTCTGGAAGAGAAAACCATCGTGAAACGCATGCAGCGGGGACGTACGCACAAAACCACCTACATCCCAACGCCTTGCGCTGTCGTAAATGACCGTGTGCGCATAAACAATTGATGGCTGACGCCCAGTTTTCTCCAGCAGCGAACGCTGCTCTTCACTCACATCAAGGTCGACCCAGATCCAGTCTCGAACGAGACAGTACTCCGCAAAACGAAACCGCTTACAAACACGCTCGACGGCCTCCTCATTAGACATTTCAAAACCAGTCACCGGAAGCCCTGCCCCATAAAGCAGGTCGACCACTCCGTTCAGCCCGCTCATCATTGGTCACTCAAAATAACGACGCTCACGATGCTGAGGCCTCGCTGCCGCGTACAAAACATTCTCATCTTTCGGCAGTACTTCGTTAGCCATTGCCTTGCTTGAGCCACCGATTCTCCCGTAGCCAAATTTGGTGACAAAGGTGCGGATTTCGGTGAACGTGACCGCTCATTTCGCTAACAACGTGACCGGTGGCTTCACCCGATTGCGCGGGGTTTAAATTCTAACC